>JACCDP010211016.1_pt1 | contig 19782 bp, 27 predicted proteins | sample 7445841 | NCBI WGS metagenome assembly JACCDP01 (sample SAMN15323441, study PRJNA562643) | freshwater metagenome | isolation source: river surface water | place: USA:Blue River Watershed | collected 2017-08-17
GGTGTTTGCTCTAATATTTTTCTAATTCCACTTAATGAATTTAAATCTTTTTTCATCCAAGTATGTTTTGTCAAATTTAATCGTTTACCTTTATCCGTAATTTCAAAAAGTTGAATCAATGTATTTGGACTATTATTTGGAATATAAATTTCTACTTCTATTTTTTCAGGAACATTATATGTTGATGGAATCCAAGAAAAATAAAGAGTATAATTTTTGTGGTCTACATTAACACCATTTGTAGTTTCTTTCACTTCATCACAAATATAGTCTTGATTGGCTGCGGAAAATAATGGAATATTAAATTCTAATCCTTTTAAGTATTTTGGATTTTTTTTTGTTAATTTTTTCATTATCTATTTGATTTATTTGTTATAAAAATTTTCCGTTTTCATTAAAACCATTTTAATAGCAAGAGCAACATCAGTTGCCATTTTTAAATCACATTTATTTATATAAATTCCTGTTGCTAGTTCCAATCCCATATTGAACATATAGTATTGTCCATTTTGCGATACGTTTTTTTCTAATACTATATCGTGTGATTTATTATATCTCTCTCCATCGTTTTGGGATTCAATTTTAAATACAAACATTTCTTTGCCAGTTGTTCTTAAACAATCTTTATAATCACCCGCTGCAACAATTCTTCTATGGTTTCCAGTCAAACCTACAATCTTATCTATGTTTTTTATTATTAGCATATTATTTTATTTTGAAGATAGTAGGGGAATCGAACCCCTACAATATTCCAAACTATCTTATTTAATGTTCTTAAACATTTGTGGTACTTCACCATAAACTGGCAACTTACCGTCCCATTTGTTAATATACTCTAATTGTAATAACAAAGGTGTTAGGGTTTGTTGTTTCATTCTATTTGCTTCAGCTTCAGCTTTTGCCGATGTCAACATAGCTTGTGCATTACCTTCGGCAGTTGCAACTTTAATCTTAGCTTCAGCTTCTGCTTGTTTCACTTTGTTTTCGGCCATTAATGCTGATTGAACTGCGTTATTCTTAGCTTCAATTGCTTTCTTAAAAGTTTCAGGATAAACTAAATTAGATGTTAATTGGTTAATTATAAAACCTTCTCTAACCAATGTACTATCCAATGTTGCTCTTACTTTGTTTTCAAACAATTGACGATTACTAATTAATTCCTCAGCCGTATATGCGTTAGCAGTCATTCTAAATGCATCATATATGTTTGTTTTTAAGAAACCATCTTCAATACTTTCCAATGTTCTACGATATTTGGCAAATATGTAAGGTACTTTTTCTCTTTGTACTGAATAGTTAATGATTGGTGAAATATGAAACTCACTACCATCTTTACTATTTACTACAAATGCATTATCGCCCGTATATTCTTTGTGTTGAATAAATGTAGGAAACTCATAGATGTTATGTGTAATTGGATTATAAAATACCATACCTGTCACTTCCGTTACATCTGCTACACCTTTATTATCACCATAAAGATTCACTTTAACACCAACGTGTCCTGCATCAATTCTCTCACATGATTTAAATAAAAATAATAATACGAATAATGCGATTACACCTAATCCTGAAAACTTAATCATTTGTTTTTGTTTTAATTGTTTTTGTAATTGTTCTTGTCTTTCTTCTTCTTCAATTTGTGCTCGTCTTTTTTCCCAAGCATCTAAATTATCATATGCCATATTATATTGTTTTATTTTTTATCAAATATATCTGCTTCGTATGTATCTATGTATTCCAATTTACCTACTTTTGTAGAGTATCTAATTCTATACTCCAATCTATCTTCACTCCACATAGTTCTATCGGTTATTACTCCAATAGTTGAATCTGGTTTAAGATATACTACATCACCCTCTTTGTACTTAAAGATAGCATCTCGTTTTTTAGCATATTCCTTTTCTTCTTTTTCCCATTGTCCACCACAACTAATAAGTCCTGCTGCTATAAGTGCAAACAATATACATAGTGTTAATAAAAAACTAAGCTTTGCGTGATTTTCCGTTCCTTTACCTTGCATACTATTTTGTTTTTTTAGTTGTTGATTTTCTAACTTTCTCTTTATTGTTAATTTGAAACTCACCCAATACCTTTTCGGTTTTTGGTTTTGTTCTAGTCTTTACAAATGGCTCATCACTTTTAACACCATCAAATTGTTTAGGATTTGCTTTCTTTTTTATAATTTCGTTTTGTTCGTGAATTTCTCTCATTTTTTGCATTTGGAATTCAACATGCTCTTTCCACTTTTGTTCAGCTTCCGATATTTCTTTTTTATCTACAAATCCTCCTTCAATAATAATTTTGATTCCATTGTAAATAAATAACATACCCAAAATGAGTAAAAGTGTCACTCCAATAAATCCTAATAAGTTTGATATTGTATTTGGTTTAGTTAAAAGGTCGTATGATGTTCCTAATAAAAAGAAATACACTGCTACAAATAAAATACCGAATAGTAATTTTCGTAATAAATCCATTAAATTGTTCATAATTAAATGTTATTTTGTTGATATAATTTTATATATTTTTCACCCATTTTTTCATAGTTCATTCTAAATGATGTTGGCATTTGTTTCCAAACTTTTGGATTGCTATATGGTGAATTATTTGGTCTACTCCATCTTCTACTTATTCTCATATAATTGTAGAATTGTAGATATGCGTTTGCCTTTTGAATGTACTCATTTAAATTAACAGGCAACTTCCATTTTTTGATTAACTTTACTGAACGTAGTTCGTTATCATGTTCTAAATTACGAGCTCTATTAACTGCATCTTTTACACTTCGTATTTTATTACCACTTAACCAATGTTCCAAATTATTTAGACCCGTTCCACCTTTACGCCATGCTTCACAATTTTCTTCCCATTGTGTTAGATGTGCATATTCATGTACCAATATACCCAACCAATCTTTATGATTACCCGCTACTACTAATTTCTTATTATCATCATCAAAGTAACCACCACATCTAATATTACCACTTAATACCAAATATCTAACAGGTCTAATTTCATATTTAATACCCACTCGCCTACAATGTCCCTTTACATGCTCTATAAAATCCGTTACATTTTTAGTTAAAGCCATTTCTTTTTTTTTAATGATGATTAAATAAAATCCCCCTATCAAATGATAAGGGGATTTGTTTGGGTGAGGTAAGTTATGAGTTGGTTTGACCCCACCCATAACATTACTACCACACTATTGTTTCATCATCAGTTGCATCTTCTGTAACTTCATTAAATAACTTATCACCTTCATTCTCATCACGCATATACTTTTGCACTAATTGTTTGATATATGTACGTTCACTATCCATACCACCATCTTGCGAATAGAACGGGAAGATAGCAACTTCGGCAGCTTCTAACAAGCTAAAACCATCATACAACAAACCAGCCATCTCTACCGAAATACGAGTTGAAATAGCGGTTGATAATTTACCCGCTTCGCTCTTAACTTGTTCTCTCGTATGTGATGCAATATCAGCTACTGATTTCAAATCGAATTCATTTGTATCTGGATACAACATTGATAATAATTCATATTCTTGCTCCGCATTAAGAGTATCAACTTCGATAGTTACGAAACGGTCTAACAATGCTCTATCCATTACACGCGTTGCAGTATATTCGTTACCAATGTTTGCAGTTGCAATAAATGTCACTCCATCGGCAACCTTAACAATTGGTGAATTTTCTTGCTCATCCAATCGTAAGTATCTTTGTGTTTGGTCTAACACTGTCATTAAGATATTTGCAGCTTCTGGATGTGAACGAGATAACTCATCTAATAAAATAACTGCGTAAGGTGTTTTGATTGCTTTTACGAAAGCACTCTCACTAAAATAAGTACCACTCGCTTTATTGAAATGTGTATTACCAATCAATGCAGCTCTCGGGTCTTGCGTTGCACCCAAATTAAAGTAATAGAATGGTCTTTTTAATGCACTTACTAATGCTTTAGCCGCCATTGTCTTACCACTACCCGCCGGTCCCGTCATCATAATATTACGAGCTCTAACCGCTGAACGAACTAAATATTTCCATTTCAATTCGGTCATAATAAGATTAGCAGGTTTTAACGCCATACCGTCTTTATGGATAAAATCTATAATATCTTTGTGTTCGGTAGGGTTTTCTATAATTGTTTCAGCAATATCGGTATTCATAGGTTTAACTTTCAAAGTTTCAAATTCATTCATGTCAACTAATCTAAATGATTTCACACCATTTTTGTTTACATGTGCTCTAATAGCTTTGTTTTGCTCAAATGCTTTTTTACGCATTGGTGATGATACAATTGTTGAATCATCAACTACATCACCTGCGGTGTTTACTAAATTAAAGCGAGATTTCATTTTATCTACTTTGTAACATTCTTTGGTGTAACCGAACTCTGTGTTTTTAACTTTACTCATAACTTTTGTTTTTAAATTTTAATATTTAGTGTTTAATGTTTATTTTTTAAGGAACAATTCATTCATTGTTTTTGTGATTGGTACGATTGCATTGATATCTATAAATTTACTATCATTACCATACATTGTTTTGAATCTATCTTGCGATGATGTAGAATAACCATATCCATCATTAACAAAGTAACTCATCACTTTGATACCTCTTTCTTTGATTTGCTTTACCATCTTCTTTGTATGTAACAAAGCTTCTCTACCATTATAGCGGCAATTGTTATCTTGGAAATTAGGTTCACCATCACATATGTTTAAGAAATATGATTCCATATCTTTGTTACTCTCTACAAAGTGTTTCATAATTGCTTGGAAACATAACCCTTCGGGTGTTGTACCACTTGCATGCAAAGCAGGAAATAATCTTTTCACTTTCTCAAACTTATCCATTCTACTATCATAAGCAATACATACATACGCTTTACTATCCCACGTACCTCTAATTGATACCTGTATGTGTAGGTTACTTACCATTGATGATGCTTTACAAAGAGCAATAGTAAGTTTCAATGTATCATCCCAACATTTACCACTCATACTACCACTACCATCAATTGTAACATGCAACATTATTTTTTTGAACTTATCAATTTCTTTGGTACTGAATACACTATCGTAATCAAATCCCAATGCTGCAACTAATCTTCTATCAATTCTACCATTCTTTTGACGTGGTGTGACGGTTTCTCTTTCTTCACTACGAATTTGTAATTTCTTACCCAACATAGTACCTAACATAATACCTTCGTTCAACAACTTATCATTCCAACCATTAAACTTATTAGAATATTCACTCCAATTTGCAAATGGGAAAGAACTATCTTTCATTAATTCTTCGGTCATTTTTTTAGATACGATACATTGTGTAGGTGAAATGTACCCACCTTCTTCTAATTTTGTATCACCAACACTTTCTAAGTCAGTACCACTTTTTGCAATTTGGTCTAATGTATCATCTTCTTTTTTAGTTAAACCTTTCTTTTTAATTTGGTTATTAACAAAATCTTTTTGTTGTTTGATTCGTTTATCCAAAGTTTGTTTGGCAGATTTACTCATCATATCCTTTTGCTCACCACTATTATCACCCATCACAGGTGCATTACCATTATCTCCACCCATATCGTTATTCTCATCATCACCACTTTCGTTCACATCACTATCACCTTGTTGTCCGTTTGGTTGTCCATTTTCATTATCACCATCACCATTACCACCCGATTGTGGTTGTTGTGGAACTAATACGATATTATCCAACATAACATCAACAATTTGTTCAGCGATTGATAAACTATCTTTGGTAGATGATAATCTTTTGATATTTTTTAATTCTAACAATTGGTAGATTTTCTTCAAACCTTTCAACTTACCTAAATTAGAATGTTGATTAGTAATGTTAATAATACGGAACATATATGATTCTAATGTTTCTTCCGTATATTCATCACTTTGTAAACCTTTATCAATTATCTTATCATAGAAATATTCATCATACAATGCTCTATAATAATCTCTATAACCCGGACAAGTATCATAAATATACTGGTCGATTCTTCTATCTTCTACAAAGTTTGTTAGAGATTTAATCAAATCAAACAATGTGTTGTTAGCAACTTCAACTGCTACATAATCAGCAGAAGCATAATCAACACCGATACCTTTGAAATATTTTTCCATCAAATAACGAGGAACTTTGTAAGATGGTAACAAATCAAAATCAGTTAGTTCAATGTGAGAAGCTTCGTGCAATGCTAAACCAACTGCAACATCAAATTTCTCAGGTTTAATTTCGGCTGATAATACTACCGATTTACCATCCGTATAAGAATCACCCTTACGGGCAAACTTAACAGGAATATTTTTGTTTGTAAGAATGTTTACAAAGTTTGAAATCGCTCGTCTATGTGCGTTTAATTTCAACATAGAGACGGTATCGGTTTCTACCTTTGTTAAATCCTTTTGAACAAACCCATTACCATTCCAATAGGTAGGTGCAGAATACTCATATTGACTCCACTCATCTGCCCAAAAAGATGAAGCCCTTTTTTTCGTTTGGGTACTTTTACCTTTCGTAAGGTAATCCAACGCACCCGTTTTGAAACTATCATACCAACCCATAATTGAATAGTTTAAATTGTTATAAAATATATTAAAAATTGTGAAATTGTGGTTTTTGAACCGAATTGAGAAATACAAATATACGAATACTATTTGATATATCCTATTTTTTAGGGTAATATTTTTGTTAATAAAATGTTAAAATCATAAGTCATTGATAATCAATAAGTTAAACCCCCCTATTCTATTGGGTTTCCAGGATCAATGAGTTATATATAGTGATTTTTTTATATATGTGTATTTTGTAGTAGACACAAAAAAAGGGGTCAAATGACCCCTTGCTTTTTAAGAAATTGTTTTTACAATTACTTTGTTGCTGTGCTATCAGCTACCACTACTGCACTATCAACTTTTGCAGTTGAATCTACTGCTACCGCAGTTGAATCAGTTGCTGTTGTTTCAGTTGTGTTGTTTGAACCACATGCTACTACCGCAAGGGTCATTGTAATAGCCATTAAGGCGAACATTACTTTTTTCATTTGTTTTGTTTTTTTAATTGTTAATGTTTAAAGTTTAGAACAAAGATACTAAATCTTTTTTTTACCACCAAATTATTTGGTAGATTTCTTTGTAGTTGGTTTCTTTGTAGTAGTTGCTTTAGTTGTTGGTTTAGGAGTAGTTATTTCTGCTTTAGCCTTTTTAACTTTAGCTTTAACTTCCTTAACAACTTCTTTTACTTCTTCTACTTTTGTTTCAATTGCATCTGGAATAAAGTTGTTGTTTTCATCCTTTACTTTACCTTTGGTAACCAAATAGGTAATTCCACCTGCCACTGCTAAAAGAATAACTACGATTGCAAATGTGCTCATAATTGTTGTTTTTGTTAAATAATAAGTAAATATAAATATCTTTTTTTTAAATTCCAAATTTTTTACCGAAAAATTCGTAGTTCCTATATACTGAAATTTCGTCACTTGCTAATATTGCTTCCTGTTCAGTAGAATATATTGCATCAACGGGACATTCAGGTACACAAGCTCCACATTTAATACATTCATCGGGATCAATATAAAGTTGATTTGTTTTTCTTTGTTCTTCTGTTATATCTTTTAATTCATTCGCCATACCACTTATATCAAATGGTCCGTGAATACAATCAACAGGACAAACTTTAACACAACTCCCATCAATACACCCAATACATTTATTTCCGATAATAAAACTCATATTATTCCTCTCCGTATAAACTGAATTTTCTAGTTGGTTTCTCTACTTGTTCTTCTTTAACTATCTCAACTGTCCCCTTTCTTGCTTCAATATAAAAGTTAGTATCACCTGTATTTTGAAACCAAGCTTCCAGAGCATCAGTTAAAGATGGATATATCGTACCATTTGGAGTTGTAGCAAATATCCATCTATCTCCCGGCGGAACTCTTTTGAGTACTAATTCTTTTTGTTGTTTAATTTCGATTTCCATTAGAATACATCTACGATTTTAGTTTCAATCACTTTGATTACTTCATACTCCAATTGAACCGCATCATCAGTAAACTTCTTTACTATCTTTGCTTCAGCTTCTGTAACACTTAATGCATCTACTAAATACTGCTCTTTGTTTTTCTTAATTTTACCTTTTGCATCATCTGTTTCAACAGAGACTGTAACTGCGTAATACTTTGCCATAACTATTATTGTTTTTTGATTTATACAAATATACGAAACCTTTTTGAATTGACCAAATAATTAAAGGGGATTTTTTAGGTCCCCTTTAACATTTTATTAACACTTTGATTATTTACCAAAAATGTATCTAATACCTAATTGAGCAGTCCATACATCAAATACCGATGCGTTTCTACTATAAGTATTTTTAATTAAACCAGTTGTACCATCTGCAAACTTTTCAGTTGCTAATTTGTAAGTTGGTTCATTATTAACTACCGATTGGAATGCTAATATTGCAGGGTTAGTTGCTCTTTGAGATACACCCCACTCATGATTCAATAAGTTACCAAAGTTTAAGATATCAGCTCTAATTTGTAAAGTGTTTCTTTTACCTTTTACATTTAAGTAGATGTCTTGTACGATTGATAAATCGAATCTATGTAACATAGGAATAACTGATGCATTTCTTTCTGCATATTTACCATTACGAGTTTTTAAATAATCATCTTGGTTTACATAATTCCAAAATGCTGCTTGTTGTTCTTCTGCACTATATGTTTTTGTACCAACTGTCAATGGAACAAATTTAATATCAGTCCATTGTGTAGGAACGAAAATCAATTCATTACCATTAACTCTATCACCATTCATATCACCACTAATTGTGTAAGAGAAAGGATTACCCTGATTTCCTACATAACCAATAGAGATTGATGTTGCTCCACCATACTTTTTACCATATTCAATTTTATAACCTAACATACCTACTAAACGATTAGGAGATACGAAATCAGAAGTTGAAAGAGATAAATCGTTGTTACCATTTACTGCTCTTGCAGATGTCCAACTACCACTAGCAATTGAACCCGCACTCATAAAATCTTTAGCGTTTGATGTAGTCCAAGCAAATGAACCAAATACACCTTTCTTATATGGATATTCCAATTTCAATGTTAATGATTTGAAATAAGAACCATCTTTGTTTGTTAATACAATACCATTAGATACATTATCATTAACTCTTACACCCGCATCAGTTCTTGCATATTGATTTCTTGTATCAACACCGCTGAATTTACCTGTTGGTAAATCTAAATTTGCATTATAGTAATGAACTGCATTTAAGTTATTGTTATAAATACCCTCAATAGTTCCAATGAAACCCAAAGGTAATTTTTGGTCAACCGCTAAATTAGATTTCCAAACTTGTGGGAACTTATAGTTCTCATCTGTGAAAGCTAAATCAAAAGTTGAAGGTAATGTTGGCGTTGAAGGAATATAGTATTGAGATGGATTAGCAGTGAAACCATATTTAGTAGTTCCTTTGTTATCACTATCAATATATCCTGTCAACACACCATTGTTACCAACTTGGTTAGAGATGAACACATATGGAGGTCTACCAGTGAATACACCACTACCACCTCTTAATTGTGTTTTCTTATCACCAAACACATCATAGTTGAAACCAAATCTAGGTTCCCATAATACTTGTGTTTTAGGCATTACTGATGTATTTAACTTTTCACCATTTGCGAAAGTCATTGCAGTTACTGCTGGATTTTCTAATGATGTAGGTTCAATATCAATAACTGCCGTTCTTAAACCAAAAGTCAATTTTAACTTATCAGTTGCTTGATATTCATCTTGTCCGTAAATGTCAATTCTTTGAGTCTTTAACACTTGCATTGGGTCTACTGCTCCAGGTAATGCAGAGTATCTATATTGAAAACGAGATGGTAAGTTAGTTACTGATGGTTTGCCACCATTTGCTAAACTTTCATTCGCTGCTGCGTAGAAACTTTGTAATGAACTGAAAATGTAAACACCATTTGATGCAGGGAAGAATAAGTTGTTAGATTGATACTTTTCATAGTTTATACCACCCGTTAACGTGTGCTTACCTGCATACTTTGTTAAGTTGTTGGTAATATGGAAAGTATTGTAATCTAATTTATTTCCTGGAGTAAATGGGTCAAAACCTACTGATGCGTAAGTTGTTGTTCCGTTTAAGATGTCAATTGTTGGGAATAAAGAACTTCTGTATGCTCTATCTTCAATTTGTTTATCATAGCCTATGATTAAAGAGTTATGTAAAGTGTTTGATAATTTAGAGTTCAATTCTAATACCGCAGAACGTGTGTTATCCATAATGATATAACCACTATTAGCAAATGCCATAGACAATGCCGATTGAGTTCTACTACCTGCTCCCGCTGAATTAGAATTTGAAATATTGATTTCTGCTTCAGAATTGTGGTGAACATAACGAGCTGTTAATTTGTTTTTATCGTTGATGTTCCAATCTATTCTCACTAAAAATTTCTTTGAAGCGTTTGTGTTAGAATATCCTTCCCATGCACCAGTATTGTAATCAAACTTATCTTTCATAAAGTTAGATAATGTTTCCATATCAGTATAAGTTGTTCTACTGATTTGTGTACCTGTTGCGATAGGAGAACCTGTTGAAAACCAAGTTGTACCTGGTTCAGTTCTTTCTAATTGTTCGTAGTTACCAAAGATAAATAATTTGTTTTTGATAATAGGTGCTCCCAAACGGAAACCACTAACTTTCTCATCAAATTTAGATGCTACTACCGGAACACCATATGCTTTATTACCAACATAACGAGATGAATTATCTCTTTGTGTTTGATAATAAGAACCTTCAATTTCGTTTGTACCACTTCTTGTTACTGCATTGATACCTGCGCCAGTAAACCCACTCTGACGGATATCGAAAGGTGCAATATTAACTTGTAGTTGTTCCAATGCATCTAATGAAATTGCAGATGCACCAGTTCTACCACCCGCTTGTGCAGATGAACCTAAACCGAAATTGTTGTTAAATTGTGAACCATCAATAGTAAAGTTATTCAAACGAGAATCCTGTGCTCCGAATGAACTACCATTTCCGTTTGGATTGTACTTTGTAATACCATCAATTGTTCTTGCTCCCGTAATTGGGATGTTTTGTAAATCTCTACGAGTAAATTGTTGAGATGCACCTGTTCTATCTTTTGAGAATAAGTTGTTTCTGCTTCCAGTTACAACTACATCTTTAAGAGATACTTTCTCATCAACTAACGTAAAGTCTACATTCGATGTCACACCTAATTGAGTGTTTACATCTTTCTCTTCACCTTTTCTAAATCCTACAAATGAAGCATGGATTATATATGGCCCACCTACTCTTACAGCAGGTAATACATAAACACCATTCTTGTTTGTAACAGATTTATACTGCGTACCTGTTGGTGTGTGAGTAGCGTGAATTGTTGCACCTACTAACACTTCTTTCTTTTCGTTCTTAACAACACCTGAAATAGTTGATGTGGTAACTTGACCAAATCCTACTAACGTAGATACTGCAAGAAACAACGATAAAATCGCTTTCTTCATGTTTGTTTTGTTTTTGTTAAAAAATAAAAGGGGTGGAGATATTACCTTCCACCCCGTTGGGTTTAATTACTATTTTTCGTTTCTTCAACAGATGCCTGTCTATAATCGGTAACTAATTTCTTTAAGTCACCAATAGCCGTTCGGGCGTTCTTTTGAGATACTTTTGTTGTTTTGTTGTGCTCTACTTCGAATGTTTCCCACAATTGTTTCATTGTTTGGAAAATTTCTTCTTTCTTACTAGCCATAATTAATTTTTGTTTTAATTGTTTACAAATATACGAAACCTTATTGGAATTACCAAATAATTTGAGCTATTTTTTATAACTCATTGATTTTCAGTACCATTATAATTATCATATATACGGAGTAAATGTACCACGAATATACTGACAATTTATCAGTTTTACAAATTTTCTACCATATATTTTGAAATATATTCTGCCCACTCTGTGTGTGCTTGTATTCCAGGATGACCATCATATGACCATTCTCTACCAACTTCATCTGCTATTGTTTTTTGTTTACAACCAGCCCACAACGCTAAATCGTAAAAATAAGCTTGGTCATATTTAAAAATATTAGTACCGGTATTATCTTCTATTTTAAATACATTTTTCTCATATAGGTTTATACCATATTTTTTATCAAAAGTACATCCAAAACCATTTGGCATTACATAAAAATCTATTTCCATATTCTTTAATAAAGAAAAGAAAGTCATTAATTCAAATTCTGTTTTATCTTCAAATACAACCGGGTTATGAAAATATTTTATATAATCACTTAATATTTGCTGATATAATGGATATTTCATTTCCAATCCTATATCTTTAATAAAATGTTCTTTTACTATGTGTAATTGTGTTAAATTAAATGTTTTTAATCTACCATCCCAACCTGCATCAAAATCCAAATTACAAACCAAATGCTCCATAAATTCATTTGACCACAAATCCAATCTATTTGAAGATGGTATTTCTAATATAAATAATGTTCTTTTGAGATACGAAATATCTCTTGTTTTCATAAATTGTCTAACCTTTCTAATTAATCTATTTGGACCACCACCACTTTTTGCTTCATTTATTACTTCAATTCCAAATATTTCAGCTAAATGTGCACCATATGCCACATCTTTAGGCCCACTATATTCTATTCCTAATTTTTCTTTATAACCCTGCCTTTGTTTTATTTTATCTTCTTGCATTGTCATTTCAAAACCGCCGCCGGCTGAATGTGAGCATCCATTAATATAAATTCTATCGTATTTTTCTTTGAATTTTTGTATTTGTTCTTTTGTAAGCATATTATTCGTTTTCATATGTTTCGTCATCTTCTTCTTGTAATCTACTTGTTGAGCCATTTAAGTTTCCACTCAAATAGAAATAACAATTATAACACAAAAATCTTAAATTATCAGCTTTTTTATTTCTTTTATCACCATCTATAAAATCCAAAAGTAAAGGTACTTTATTATCGGTTACTCTTTTTTCTTCCAAATCACAATTAAAACATTTACAAGGAAATGTTCCAGTATCCATCAATCTTCTTTTTAATTTTCCAATTGGATAATCAGGATGTTTTCCATCTAAAATATCAGTTAGTGCATACGCACCACTTCTTAATTGACCACCTTTGGATATACCTGTCCCACTTTGGTTTTTTACATCACCAAATAAACCATATATTTTAGCCCATTTTTTATAGGTATTATAAGCAACCCCTAAATTTCTAGCTGCTTCAAATTCCGACCTTGCATCTTTTTGTGCTTCTTTAATTTCTGTTTCTAATAAAGGTCTCGCACCGAATCCTTTTTTTGTAGTACCCGTGCTCCATTGTTTAGAACCATCTGGTATTAAATTTGGAAAAAAAGAATTATCTTCTTTATTAATATTTGATAAATCGTCTATAACCATTTGATATACTTTGTTTAATAATAAGTATATCAAAAATAATTATTTAAACTTAAATCCTGTTAGTTTTTCTATATCTTCTTTTGTTACTTCATTATTATGTATTCCATCTGGATTTGATTGGTCATTTTCAAATACGAAATACATCCACTCATTTGATTTTTTATAATATACCACTTTCCAACATTGTTTTGGAACTGCTACCTTACCTATTCTTTTAATCTCACCAATATTACCTGCCCATATATGAACCGAATCTTCTTTAACTGCTATTTCTCTTGTTAGTGTTTCCAATGATTTCCAATCTCCTGCATTTAATCTATGAGTTTGTGCTGCCATATTAGAAAAATAGAAACATTCGTCTTGTACCGCCGGTGTTTGACATTGATTTGATTTCGCCGGCATTAAATGACCTCTATCATACCCACTACCAACGTAATCCGCTCCTAAATCAGTTTCATTTGGTAATAATGGGTCTGGTTTAAAATTATCCTTACGAGGTATTGGATTAGAACATCCTATTTTAGCTCTCGTTTCCCACCATTCTACCATTACTGGATACTTTTTTGATTTACTGAAATGTGTTGTATAATTTGTATGTTTTAAAACTACAACATCTTGTGCAAATAATGTAACACTAATAACTAATAGTGTGAATAACATTCCGATTTTTTTCATAATTAAACTAATTTTTAATAAATATACAATTATAACATAACTCTGCTACCTATAAGAAAATTATGTAGAAGGGGTGTTCCTGGTTGTGTAGAACCATTCATTTTATAGTTAAAACTGAATCCAAATCTCTTACTTATTTTATAGTCAAATGAACTACCTAATAAGAAACCAGCATGTCTACCAACTGCGGAGTTTCCAGTAAATGTATTATAACTTATTGGTGAACTCATTAAAAATACTTGTGGTGATATTGTAAGTTTTCTACTATATTGAAATGGTTTAGTCCAAAAGGTAACTGCTGAAATTGACATTGAATAATCGAACTTCATTTTTGTTCCTTTTAAGAATAAATTAACCAATCCGACATTATAACCATATGTTCCAAATTTAGGATGTGGTTTAATGTATGTATATCCAACCAATGCCATATAGTTTCCATCTAAATACGCACCAGTTACTCCGTAAGAGTGTATAGCATCCAATTTTCCCTCATTAAATTCCATTTTGGTATATCCACCACCCAATGCAAATTGTTTCAAATTTGACCATATCATTGCGTTTGCAGAGAACATTTCATCGCCCGCCATACTTGCTCTACTCCAACCCAATCCTAATATAGAACCAAACTTTTTATCTGCACTTTCTACTACCGAATAATCCGATGCTACTAACATTGGATTTAAGTTTCCACTTTTCTTTTTTTCTTCTTTCTTTTCTTCCTTTTTCTCCTCTTTCTTTTCTTCCTTTTTAGATTCTTCTTTCTTCTCTTCTTTTTTTGATTCTGATTTAGTTTCTTCTTTTTTCTCCTCACTCTTACTTTCCGATTTTGTTTCACTCTTACTTTCCGATTTTGTTTCGGATTTAGTTTCAGTCTTTGTTTCGGTTTTACTTTCCGATGATGACGATGAACTACTACTCGATGATGAACTACCAGATGAAGATGATGATGAACTTCCACTACTCGCCGGCGGAGGTGCCGATGAACTACTACTCGTAGGTGGCGGTGCCGATGCCGTTGGTGGTGGAGTTGATGATGCAGCTGCAGCACTTGCATTACTACTTGCGGCTGCTGATGCGGATGAACTAGCTGCCGAACTTGCCGCAGAACTCGCAGCCTGTGATGCTGCTTGTGATGCTGTTTGTGCTACCGCATTGGTTACTGTCTGTTGAACTACAACATTTGTTGGACATGCTAACAATGAATATCTAACATAAACTTGGTTTATCCAAATTTGTAGCTGTCCCGTCTGTACTTCTAATGGTGAGAATGTTCTTACTTCATTATAAAAAGAAACCGTCGCACTACCATTTATCATTGTGGTTGTTGCAACTTTCTTTTCACCAGTACATTTATCTATGAAAGTTTGGGTATAGATTTGTGCATTAACTTTATAAGAAAATGAACATAAAATTATTATTAATATTCCAATTAACCATTTTTTCATTAGTATTTTCCTCTGGGTACTCTTGGTTGTAAAGGTCTACTCCATCTATTTGGTTGAATAATTGGTCTTTGTGGAACTACAATAGGTCTTTGTCTTTGTATAATAATTGGATTGTAAAATGGAACACCCCATCCGTAATTAAAAAAGAATGGTGAAGGCATATACAAATTATCGTATATAACTCTTTGTTTCTTAACTACTGAATCTTTTTGGTCTACATACACATATCTAACCGGTGTACAACTTGCCAAAAACATTGTTGCCCATAAGAACAATATAAATCCTACGCAAATTGAAATTATTTTTTTCATTACTTTAATTTTTGTAATATTCTTAAATTGTTTTTAAGTAATTCCATTTTCTTTACACCACTTCTTTTACTTCTCATTGGTCTCTTTTTCTTTGCTGCTGTTCCCATGTCTTATTAATTTATATTTTATTAATTCTTTGAATAAATATTCCGATACCTGTCTATCGGATGGATAGTGAACTCCACTTAATTCTCTTACTTTTTTAATTTTATGATATAACTCATTTATTTCCGATGCCGCTTCTGGCTTCATCTTTCCAAAATGATAAAGTATAACCAAAAAATCCATAGTGTGACCTGATGGATATGCTGCCGAATTTGCATCTGTTCTAATTATAGGATATAATTCTAAATTTAATTCTTTTGCCAATTGATATGGTCTTGCACGATTAAACTTATCTTTCAGATAAAATAATAATGGGTCTATATCAGCAACCCATTTTAATATCTGCTCTTTGGTAACATCCAATCCTAATTTTTTTGCAACTATAACAAAAAAATCATAATGATTATTTTCAATCAATTTACAAAAATTGATATCATCTTCATCTGCATTTTTTGTAATTTCAACTAAATATTTTAATTCTTTTTTGGTTTCTTCTGATGAATTTAGTGGAAACTTATGATTATCCAATATATCTTTTACAATACCAATTTCCATAGCAGATTTTAAAATACCACCAATATCTGCTTTGACTTTATCACCATGTTCTTTGGTATCATTACCATATTTTATATCGTCCAAATTCATTGATATTATATTATTTACAGGTTTTCCATCCGCCACCTTTTGATTTGTAGTTCTTTGCAGCCCATCCGTTTGCGTATGCTGATGGATATACATCAAACTTCTTTTTAGCTGCTGCTTTGGATGCCGACCATTTTGCTGAATCGGTTGGGCAATTCTTTTCTAAAAAAAGATTCATTTTTTCTTCTAAAGATTTACTTGCACCTGTTTTAACGAATGTTGGTTTTTGTCCTTTTGATTTTTCTCCACCTTTCTTTGCATCACCGGCATCTGATTGTGCTGCTCTCTTTCTTTTTACAAAGGCAGCAATACCATCTTTACCTAATTTAGCTGATTTTTCTTTTGATAAACATGCTGCATATGCTTCGCCTTCTTTACCATCACCACATTTTCCAATTTTCTCTCCGTTACTATTATATCTATCCCATCCACCACCAGTAGTAGAGCCTTCACCACCTTTACCAAACCATTTGCGGAGGTCTTCGTTTAATATTGATTTTAACTTAATCATATTATTTAGCGAAAACGCCCTTTTTAATCATTTTATCTAATATGTTTGCACAAGCTATATCCAATGCCTTTTTAGTTGAAATACTAATAGTTGATTGGTTAAACTTAATTGGGTCTATTGTTGCATCTGATAATAAAGTTAATTGTCTATTGGTCTTAGCTTCACCTAAACCACTTGCTGCTATAATTGTTCCGTTCTCAGCATTTGTAAATCTAACTTGTAAACCCAAACGAGTTACTAAATTATCTTTGATACCATCCTTTAAGTTGATAGTTTCATCTTCGGATACTGAATAATCATATACCTCAATCTCAACAAAATAATGTGCTAACTTAATCTTTCCTCTACCTTCAACTTTGTTTTCAGAAATACCAGCGTTTGATGCTTTGAATTGTTGCACCATTCTGTTTTTGATTTCCGTTTTATCTTCGGTAAATTCAAAACGATTAAGGTTGTCCAAATATTCTAATACAATATTTGCAACACCCAATCCTACTCTCTTTTCTTTTAGTTCAGGATACATTTCATACACTTCTTCACCGATACCACATTTAAGAATTTGAATATTCTTTTTAGGGCCTTCGTAATCCATAAATTGAGAAATGTCTTTCTTTTTTTCAAAATCTGCTTTGAAATCTTCTGTTTTAGTGCTTCCTATTGTTTGTGCAACACCCGCAACACTGCTTAACAAAAATAAACTTAAAAATACGAATAATTTTTTCATACATAATCTTTTCGTATAAATATAATAAAAAAGGGGATTTAACTCCCCTTTTTTTTAATTTTATCCTTCTTCCGTTTCCGCTTCTAATTTGTTCTTATCGTGCTCTGCTTTTCTATTGATGTACTTATCAACCGATGCAATACCGAATGAACCTAATGTGATAACCAAGAAACCATTGAAGATATATTCATTGATTAATAGTTCTTTACCCATCCAACCTGTGATAAGGTCTACGAATAAAGCAATCACCATCATTGCGAATGAAAGGAAACCAACTACTGATTTTTCGTTGATATCGTTGTTGTCTTTAAATAATTCTTTTAAGAATCCCATAGTGTTTTGTTTTAATTGTTATTAACTATGTAACTGGTTTTATCCTTTATATTCTTCTTGTAAAAGTCCACAATTTTGGCACTCCATATGTCCGTCTCCGTCAGCATCACCCCACACATGCTCACATTGTCTATGTGCATGGTGTTCAAATTCTAACTTCTCCATTTCTTGTTCATGCTCTTGCTGGTCTTTTGCTAATTCAAAGTTTTGTTGGTTTTCAACTACTGCTAATTTACTTGCAGCTGCTGCTCCTACTACAAATGCATCTGGGATAATTGGAGTTGGAACTGCGTTAGTTTCTTTCATATCGTTTGTATGTGAAAGTGTAACACCATCTTCCTCATCCATTTTCTGAACTAACATCTTATCCTTGTCGGTATCACTAAACCAGTAATCTATAATTTTACCATAGCTACCAATAAATGCACCCAATAATAACATTAATAATTCTTTCCAAGCTGCTGCCATTGGAGTTTGTAAAGTAATTGCTGCGAAGATGCCTCCGATTATTACCATAAATCCACCCAATACCATTGCCGTAATATACCATCTACGGCTCATCATTTTATTTAATAGGTCTTTGAACCCACTTGGTTGTTGTGACATTTTATATAAATTTTTTATATGTTAAATTACCACTCAGCAGGTTTCTCTTTGAACTCATCACCATCTTTTTTCTTAACAGGTGCTGATTTTTCTTTAATCGTTTCTTTTTCTTTAATTACAACAGTCTTACCACCACTAGCTGCTGCCTGTTGGTTTGAGTTTGTAATATTAATTACCGGAGCTGCTTGTTGAACTGCTGGCTTTTCTTCATCACCACCTCCTGTTAATTTGTTTGTAATAAATCCACCCACACCCAATGTGACCGTACTTACTAATGTAATGATAATTCCTTTGAAGGATTTACCTGCTGATTCTTGTTCTACTTCTTCTGCCATTTTATTTGTTTTTATATTTTATTAAAATCTGTTATTCCTAATTCTTTACCATTTGAATCATATACACCAATTCTATATCCAGATGATGGTAATGCGTTGGTATATACTTTTAAAATATTATCACCTACCGATACATTCATAGTTTCTTTTGATACCACTCTATTAGCGATATCAAAAATCTTAATAGTTACCGATTGTGATACTTCACTTTTTACATTCATTGCAACTTCTGATGTTACAAATGCTGATTGTAATTTAAGTCCCGAAACACTATTTATTTTTAATTCAGCATTTGGTTCTTGCGAAATTGGTGTAGGTACATCTACCTTTCTACAACTTAATGTAAAAATAATTACCAAAAATACTAATACTAATTTATTAATTGTTTTCATTTTATTTTATTATTATGTTTGTTTTTGCTATTTGTGTTTTACTGTCATCTTCCAATAACAAATATAAATATTTAATTGAAAGTGATTTAGTGTATATTTTCTTTTTATTTATACCAATTTGACCATTAAATCTTTCTCTTGTCAAAACTTGGTTAGTTATACTATCACCAATTGTCAATGTATATAC
>JACCDP010516009.1_pt1 | contig 19782 bp, 15 predicted proteins | sample 7445841 | NCBI WGS metagenome assembly JACCDP01 (sample SAMN15323441, study PRJNA562643) | freshwater metagenome | isolation source: river surface water | place: USA:Blue River Watershed | collected 2017-08-17
TTTACGAAATTCTTTGCCTGGGCCGAACCCAGCCTCCTTTTACCCATTACAAATTACGCTGGGAGCGTTCCACCCTCCTGGAGCCCGGTACCGATGCCGGTCATTACACGGCCATTGACCGGGTTTTTTGTTGCTTGGGGACCACCCTTCGCAAAGCAGGCTCGCTGGAAGCCTTTCGCAGGGTGGATTACCAAATGGTCGTAGATGCCGGCATCCTGGCCCGTCAAGCAGGGGTTCCCTACTTTGGGGTGGTGTCCTCCGCCGGTGCACATCCCCAATCCAGATTACCTTATGCCCGCACCAAAGGGGAAATGGAAGACGCTCTTCGCCGTTTGGAATTTGATCGCCTAAGTCTGTTTCGCCCCGGCCTCTTGCTAGGCCCAAGAAGCGAAAGCCGGCCTGCCGAACATCTGGCAAGGTTAACCTATCGACTCTGGGATTTTTTGTTGCCCCGCTCGGTGGCTGCGGTGACCGCCAGGGACGTGGCCGCAGCCATGCTTTTGGACAGCCTCAAGGACGACCAAGGCAACGACCTTTACGACAGCCACCAAATCAAAGTCTTGGCGGGCTTACTTCCCCGTTAATGTCGCGGTTTACGTCCCCTTGGTTCCCCTTTGAATCCAGGCCGTGACGGGAGGGATACCGGGCAAGGTCAACCAGCCTTGAGGAGACTGTTGCCTGACTTCCATCTCCAGACCGTTGGTAATGGCCACAACGGGTGCAGGAATCTGCATTTCATACCCCGAAACCTGCCACCAGACCTCTTCGCTCAGCATCGTTTGCGGTGCTTTGCATTCCACCAAAACCAACGGTTCGCCCTCCTTGCCAATCACGAGCAAATCCATGCGCTTGGAGTCCACCCGACCCGCCAAACGCTTTTCTATCACCAATCGGCTCTTGGGGTACCCCAAATGGTTCACCAAGTAATGAGCGAGTTGTTGTCGGACCCATTCCTCGGGACCCAACACCAACCAGCGACGCCGAAATACATCCCAAACCTCCTCACGCTCTTGGTGCCAACGTCGAAGCAGCTCCACCTCAGGAAAAAGGAAGGGTCGATTCAATTGGGGCCTATTCTCCATCTTGGGACATCCAAAACTAAAGCATCGGCGTAATTTTGATTGAATAAACCATGAAAAGCAAGGAAGAAATTGTGCGCGATTGGCTGCCCCGCTACACGGGCTTGGCTCTGGAAGACTTTACGCCTTATATCCTGCTCACCAACTTCAGCCATTACCTGGAACTTTTTGCGGCGAAATTCAACGTCCCCATCCAAGGCTTGGACAAACCCATCAGCAGTGTCCGGGCCGGGGGTATTACCCTTTTGAACTTTGGGATGGGTTCACCAATGGCCGCAACGGTAATGGATCTGCTCACAGCCATTTCCCCCAAAGCCGTTCTGTTTTTGGGCAAGTGCGGTGGTCTCAAAAAGAAAAACGCCTTGGGCGATTTTATTTTACCCATCGCCGCCATACGAGGCGAGGGAACCTCCAGCGATTACTTTCCTCCCGAAGTACCGGCCCTGCCCTCCTTTGCCCTCCAAAAAGCCCTTTCAACGACCATCCGCGACTTGGGCCTGGACTATTGGACCGGGACCGTTTACACCACCAACCGCCGGGTTTGGGAACATGACAAAGTCTTCAAAGCCTACCTCCAAAAAATCCGCGCCATGGCCATTGACATGGAGACCGCCACTTTGTTTTCGGTCGGCTTTTACAACGGCATCCCCAGCGGAGCATTGTTATTGGTCAGCGATCAGCCCATGATTCCCGAAGGGGTCAAAACAGGAGTCAGCGACCGCCGAGTGACCGCTCATTATGCCCAAACCCACTTGGACATCGGAATCCAGGCCTTGAATACACTTATAAATAACGGATTAACAGTCAAACATTTGCGCTTCTAATGGCTGCCAAAATTGCCCGTGAATGTTTGCAACAACCCCAGGAAGTCCTCCGCTGGTCGGGATCGGTTTTGGTACAGGGCGAAGAACCCTATTTTGTAGATGCCTTGGGTGATTTATTGGAAACCCGCTTCCTTCCCGAACAGGCCCGCGATTTTAACCAAACGATTTTGTACGGCAAAGAATGCGATGCCGAACAAATATTCAGTGCCGCCAAACTCTTCCCATTCATGGCCGAACAGCGGTTGGTGTTGGTGCGGGAAGCCCAACAAATGGCAGACAAAGAATGGGAAAAACTAGGAGCCTACCTCCAAAACCCCCTCGCTTCCACCCTTTTGGTCCTGCTGTACCGGGGCAAAAACCTGGACCGTCGCAAAAAAACCTACAAAATCCTGGAGCAAAAAGGCTTGGTGGTCCAAAGCGATCCCCTCAAGGACCGGCAATTGGAGTCTTGGTTGGACGAAAAAGTAGCGGGACATGGTTTCAAACTCAATCCCCAAGCCAAAGCCCTGCTCTTGGAATTTGTGGGCAATCGACCGGATCTGCTTGCATCCGAGATCGAAAAACTCAGCCTCAACCTTCGGGAAGGTGAACGCATTGAACCCGAGCATATTGAAAAATACGTAGGAATTTCGAGGGAGTACAATGTGTTTGAACTCCAAGACGCCCTCGGAGAACAAGACGCGACCAGGGCCTACCGATTGGCCGTCCATTTGGGACAGCAACCCAAAGCCTCCAATTTTAGTTTGCCCCTTTGTGTGGGGACCCTCTATGCTTTTTATCAAAAAGTAGCCCTGGTCCACGAGGCCTCGGATGCAGCCCCTCAAGCGTTGGCGACCTTGCTAGGCGTGCATCCGTATTTTGTTACGGCTTATCGCAAATACGCCCGTTCCCTGCGTCCGCCCCGGCTTCGGCGCAGCATACGCATCCTCATGGAATACGATCTCAAATCCAAAGGGATGGGCCAAGGAGGCCAGGTGGGCGAAGCGGAACTGACCCGTGAAATGATCCAGCAATTGCTGCTGGATTAGCCTATTGATTTAGCGACCTTCGAAATACAGTCGAGCCCTGGACTCGTCCAAGCGGATCTGGCTTTGCAATTCTTCGAGGCTGTCAAATTTGCGATCGTCCCTCAAGCGGCTCAAAAAACGAATGGTCATTTCTTGGCCGTACAAATCACCATCGTAATCCATCACATGGACCTCGATCACCGACTTTCCATGGCTCTGAAGAGTTGGGCGAGGACCGATGTACGCCATGCTTTGTTTCCAATGCGAACCAACCCGGGCATGGACCGCATAGATTCCTGATTTGGGAATTAATTTGTTGGGGTCGTCCACCGAAAGGTTGGCCGTCGGATAACCCAAACGTCGTCCGACTTGATCCCCGTGTACCACCGTGCCGCTCAAGGTATACGGATACCCCAAAAACATTTGGGCCAAAGCCACATCACCGCTTTCCAACGAATGACGGATTTTGGTGGAGGAAACAGCCATCTGATCCAAAGCCTGTCGTCCTATTTCTTGAACCGTAAAAGGCCACTGTTCGGTCATTTGCTGCAAAAAAGCATAATCCCCTTCCCGGTCCTTCCCAAAACGATGGTTGTATCCAATGACCAAGTGGGCAACGCCCATGCCTTGGACCAATCGTCCCAAAAATTCAGCCGCTGTTTGGTTGGAAAATTCCTTGTCAAAGGGGACCACAAACAAGATGTCCAGCCCCAAAGCTTCTAACATTTCCTGTTTTTCGCGGTTGCTGCTCAAGAGCTTCAATTTGTCTGGGTCTTTGTTAAGAACCATGCGGGGGTGCGGATCAAAGGTCATGAGGGTCGCCAGGCATTGCCGCTCTTTGGCTTCGCGCACCAAGGCCGAGATAATTTCGGCATGGGCCAAATGCACCCCATCGTAGGAACCCATGGTGAGGGCCAAGGGTGCCGACTTGCGGTAATCTTCCAGGTTGTTAACGACGAGCATGATCCGTTGGGGAATCGATTTGCAAAAATGCGTCAAAATCTTCAAGCTGAAACGCTTGGTCCAAGGTAATGGAACCAATTCCTGTTCGACGCAGGCCCTCCAGGTAGGCACCGCATCCCCAATAGGCCCCCAAATCATGGGCCAGGGACCGGATATACGTTCCCTTGCCGCAACGGATTCGCAAATCCATTTGAGGTTTATTCCATCCCAGCAGGTCGATAGCCTCGATATGCACCGTTCTGGCCTGCATTTCAAGGCTCTTTCCCTGCCGAGCCCTCGTATAGGACCTCACCCCGTCCACCTTAATCGCCGAATGGGCCGGGGGCTTTTGTTGAATCAACCCAACCATGGTCCCCAAGCCTTCCAGGATGGTGTTGGGTTCCAAATCAAAATCGACACCGCTGCTTTGAACCGGAGTTTCCAAATCGTAGGATTCGGTGACCGCCCCAAGAACGACCGACGCTTCGTAGGTTTTGACACCGCCCATCCATTGGTCAATTTCTTTGGTTTTAGCACCCATACAAAGAATCAGCAAACCGTCTGCCAAAGGATCCAAGGTCCCGGCATGTCCGACTTTGGCGCCCTTCAAGCGGTTGCGCACCCGACGTACCACGTCAAAGCTGGTCCAAGTTCGGGGCTTGTGCACCGGCAAAACGGAACCAGCCTTCAGGATTTCCAACGAAGGCAGTCCGCTTTGTTTAGTCCAAAGTCCATCCACCCCAGACATAGGCCACCAAAAACAACAAACCAATCAAAATACGGTAATAACCAAAGGCCTTGAATCCAAACCGATCGATCCCCACGATGAAGGCCTTCACGGCCAACAGGGCAACCCCAAAAGCAACAAGTCCCCCGGTCAAGAGCATAGGCCAGGCATTGGAGGATATCTGATCGTATTGCTTGAGCAGATCGTAACCCGTGGCAGCCGCCATGGTTGGCAAGGCCAACAAAAAACTTAACTCGGCGGCTAGGCTTCGACTCAGCCCCACCGATACCCCGCCAAAAATGGTAGCAGCCGCCCTGGAAACCCCGGGAATCATGCTGATGCATTGGACCAGACCTACCTTTAGCAAGGCCGTGTACGGCATGCTTTCAATGGATGCGTGCCGGGATTCTCGACGATCCGACCAACGGTCTAATAAAATCAAAACGATCCCACCCACCACCAAGGAAATGCTCACCGTTACCGCGTTAAACAAATATTCTTTGATGGTTTGGTAGGCCAAAAATCCCACCAACCCGGTCGGCAAAAAGGCAATGAACAATTTGAAATAAATAACCGGTCCCCTCAAGAACCGGGGGTAATAAAGGGTCAAGACCGCAAGGATGGCACCTAATTGAATAAAAACTTCAAACAACTCCAGCAAAGGGGTTTGTTTCCAGCCCATTAGGGAGGAAACCAAAATCATGTGACCGGTCGATGAAACCGGCAAAAACTCGGTCAGGCCCTCGACAATCGCCAGAACCCAAACGGCCAGCCAATCCATTAGGACCGGGGACGGTAGAGAATGGCGGCTAATTCAACCAAGTACCCCAAGGAAATGACCAACGGCGCCAAGGTGATTTTGGTGAAGGAGTAGATGTCTTCTTTGCCGATCATCAGCAGATTTCCCACCACCAGCAAGACCAGTCCCAACAACATCAAGCGATAATTCATCGGGCCAAACAAAGGCGCACCCTTGCGACGAAAAGCATCCGTGATGGAAGACGATGGGGCGTTGGCGGTTTTGGTAGAAGTTGCTTTGTAGGCCATAACGAGGGAACGGTAGGGGGCTCAAAAGGATTTAGTGCAATTGATCCGATTCAAGGCGAAGATACTTGTTGAGGGCCACATAATGGCTCAACCAACCGGTCAGGAGGGAAAAGCCCAGCAATCCCCCCGCCAAAACCAAGGCCTGAAGCCCCGCACCGGGGTAATTCAAATCAGGGGCCCACTGCAGAACCCAGGCCATGGTACCCAACAGGAGAACGCAGCCCCCCGCCCAGGCCATGATCGACCATTTCAAAGCCCTGCGCAGGTAGGGTTGGCGAATAAATCGATCATCCGCACCTACCAATTGCATGGAACGAATCAAATGTCGGTCGGCAAAGAGGACCAAGCGAACCGATTGGTCAATCAAAAGCCAGGTCAACCCAAAAAGGGCCCCGCTCAAACCCAACAAAATCCAAGCCATGGTGCCAAAATTGCGTTCAAGGGAGGCCAGCAAGCGAACGGGGTATGCGACATCGCTCACCAAAGGCAAAACGGCCAATTTGCGCTGGAGTTCATCGAAAGCTGCCTTTTCACCGAATCGGTAATGGACACGAACCTTGACCGATGCCAGCAAAGGATTTTCGCCCAAAAAGTCAACGAAATCCTCCCCCAATTCTTGGCTCATTTCTCGGGCTGCCTCATCGCGACTTACATATCGAACCTGTTTGACATCCGGCATCCGGCGAACCGTTTGTAACAATGCTCGAATCTCAGCAGGCTGCGCTTCTTGACGCAAAAAAACCTGAATCTCTACGTTTTCATGCAAGTATTCGACCCACCATCGGGCCTGCACCGCAATGATTCCCATCAAGCCCAACAAAAAAAGCACCAAGCCCTGCGATCCAAAGGCCGAAACCCTGGAACGGGAGACCGATGAACGCAGGAGCGTGGGGGCGGTGAGCTTCATAAGTCGCAAAAATAAAACAAATAAGCCCCGTAGCCTTGGTCTTGGCTTTGAACTAAATTCGCCTGAATTCAACACCCTACCCTTGAACCCCTCCCCGACTTTTCAGGAAATGGAAGCCCGATGGCAAGCTTATTGGCATCAAAACGGCACCTACCGCACCAAAGAACCCCTTGATGGCCAGCCCAAAACCTATGTACTGGATATGTTCCCTTACCCTTCGGGGGCCGGGCTCCACGTAGGGCATCCCTTGGGCTATATCGCATCGGATGTGGTGGCCAGGCTCCGCAGAATGCAGGGCCATGCGGTCCTCCATCCCATGGGATTTGACGCCTTTGGCCTGCCGGCGGAACAATACGCGATCCAAACCGGGCAACACCCCCGCACCACCACCGTCCAGAACAGCGCTCGGTACCGGGAACAACTGGGTCGGCTGGGCTTCAGTTTTGACTGGGACCGCCAAATCGACACCAGCGATCCAAACTACTACCGTTGGACCCAATGGATGTTTCTGCGCATGTTTGATTCCTGGTTCGATAAGGAGGCCCAAAAGGCCCGATCGATCGCAGAATTGGAGGACTATCTGAGTCAACACGGAAACCACCACCTTCAGGCCGCCTGTTCCGAGCAAACGCCGTCGATCAGTGCCCAGGACTGGGCGACCATGGATGAGCGGAGCCGGCGTCGAATCCTGATGCATTACCGGTTGGCCTACCGTGCCATGGCCAGGGTCAATTGGTGCCCGGCTTTGGGGACCGTTTTGGCCAACGACGAAGTCAAAGACGGTTTTTCGGAAAGGGGCGGGCATCCGGTGGAACAACGCCTGATGCCCCAATGGATGCTTCGAATTTCCGCCTACGCGGACCGCCTGCTCGAGGGCATGGACGATTTGCAATGGTCCGAATCCATCAAAGAGCACCAACGGCATTGGATTGGACGATCGGTGGGCGCTCAGGTTCGCTTTGAAACCGATTGCGGGACCTTGGAGGTTTTTACCACCCGACCCGATACCCTCTTTGGGGTCAGCTTTGTGGTCGTTGCCCCCGAACACCCCTGGGTTGAACGCCTCACCACCGCCGAACAATCCCAACAAGTTCAGGCCTACCTTCTTCAGACCAAAGGCCGAAGCGAACGCGATCGCCAAGCCGAAACCCGCAAAATCAGCGGCTGCTTTACGGGCAGCTACGCTCGACACCCGATCACGGGACAACAGGTCCCGATTTGGACCGCTGATTATGTTTTGGCCGGCTACGGGACCGGCGTGGTCATGGGGGTCCCGGCCGGTGATCATCGGGACTGGAACTTTGCAACTCATTTTGGCTTGGACATTCCGGCGATTTTTGTCAACCAGGACCCCTCTATGGGGGCCTGCGATGACCGCCATGCGGTGCTCAAGTCATCCCAGTTTCTGGACGGGCTGAACGCCCATCAGGCAATCCCCGCCGTTATTGCGGAACTTCAAAAAACAGATCGCGGCTTTGCAGTCACTCGTTATCGGTTAAGGGATGCCGTTTTTTCAAGGCAACGCTATTGGGGCGAACCGGTCCCCATGGTGATGGATGGCGAAGACCCCTATCCACTCCCGGATTCGGCCCTGCCTCTTTTGCTCCCGGATATTGATCGCTACCTGCCAACGGCCGATGGCGAACCTCCTCTGGCTAGGGCCAAGGATTGGACTTGGGAGGGTCTTCCGCTGGAAACCACCACCATGCCCGGTTGGGCTGGTTCCAGCTGGTATTTTTTGCGTTATACCGATCCCCAAAACCAAGAAGCCTTTGCAGATCCCGCCGCGATGAAGGCCTGGGGGGCCGTGGATTTGTACATAGGCGGGGCTGAACATGCCACGGGGCATTTGCTCTATGCCCGCTTTTGGAATCATTTTTTGTTTGACCGTGACCTGGTTCCCTTTCGTGAGCCCTTCAAGCGACTGGTCAATCAAGGGATGATTCAAGGGGTTTCGGAATATGTTTACCGTTCCCACCCGGCCCTATCCCTGGAATGGTGGAACCAATGCCGGGAGACCCAAGGAAAAAGTGCCCCAACCGTGCATCCCCTGAGCCAAGCAAGTGCGGGGACCCCCCTCCTCGTTTCCGAAGATTGGCTTCAAGATTTGTTATCAAATCCCCATATCGCCGCTACGCTCCAGGAATACCCCGGATTCCGCACCTCGGTGGACGTTCGCTTTGTCGACAAAAATCTTTTGGACATCCCTTCCCTCCTAGCGGGTTCCCCCGAAACGGCCGAATGGCAAAACGCCGTTTGGCTCAACCGCCATGGGAACACCGGAGCGGACGCGCTAGGCTTTGAATTCAAGACCCGATCCGAGGTCGAAAAAATGTCCAAGTCCAAGCGCAATGTTGTCAACCCCGATACCGTTGTTGAACAATACGGGGCCGACACCCTTCGTCTTTACGAATTGTTTTTGGGGCCCCTCGAAGACGCCAAACCCTGGGATACCCAAGGCATTGAGGGGGTTTACCGATTTCTCCAAAAAGTAAACCGCCACGTTCGTTCATCCGAGGTCCATTCATCCGATGCAGACGAAGCCGCCCTTCGCATTTTGCATCGTTGCCTTCGCAGAGTTCACGATGGATTGGAACGAATGGCCCTCAATACTTGCATTTCGGCGATGATGATCGGCATGAACGAGATTCAGAATGCGGGACTCTTTCATCGCCAAATCCTGGACCCTTATGTACGGATGTTGGCTCCGTTTGCACCGCATTTGGCCGAAGAACTTTGGGCGGTCTTGGGTCACGAACCTTCGGTTCACCACGCCCCTTACCCCAACTGGGAATCTATTTACTTGGAACAGGATACCTACCTGTATCCAGTTCAGCACAATGGCAAAGTCCGTTTGCAAGTGGAACTTCCGGCCAAAGGTCTCCCAGAAGATTTAGTCCGGCTAGCCCTGGAACACCCCAAGGTGGTGGAATGGCTGAACGGCCGGATCCCTACCAAAACGATTGCCGTACCTGGTCGTATCATTAACATTGTTTTGCCCAATCAACCCTAAAAAAGACCTTCTTTCGATCCTACACTTCCCCTAAATTTCGCCCCAAATGATTTGCAATCAATCCATTAATCACCGGCTGACCTTTACAGCTTTGGCGCTTTTGTTCACCCTTGTCCTTGGATGGCCGGCGACCTTGCAGGCTCAGTCCCAGGGAGACCCCGTGCTCAACGAAGAAATGTTATGGAAAATGTCCATGGTCCAGGCTCCCGTGGCCGCACCCGATGGGCAGCGCTTGGTGTACGGGGTCAGGACCACCGAATTAGCCCTTAACAAATCCCAAACCGACCTGTATATCCTGGATTTAAGCCTTCAAAAATCCACCCGACTCACCACCACCCCATCGTCCGAAAGCGAAGTCCGCTGGAGCCCCGACGGGCAATGGTTGGTTTTTCTCTACCCGGTGGATGGTCAAATGCAAATGCATCGCATGCGGCCCGATGGCAGCGGCAGGGAATGCCTGAGCGCGGTCCCCGGCGGGGTGGAAGGCTTTGGATTATCCCCCAAGGGTGGACATTGGTTTTACCTGGCTAGAGTCCGCATGGAACCAACGCTGCGTGATCGCTACCCGGAACTGCCTTTGTCCAGCGGTCGCCTTTACGATCAGTTGATGCACCGACATTGGGACCGTTGGCACGACGGGACCTACAGCCATGTTTTTGTCCAAGCATTGCGCGATGGGTACCCCAACGGTAAAGCCGTTGATCTTCTGGAGAATCAACCTTACCACAGCCCCCTTCAACCGATGGGCTCCTCGTCCGAAATCGCATGGTCCCCTGATGGCGATTGGTTGGTTTATCCCTCCAAAAAAATGAACGGAAACCAATCGGCGGTTTCGACCAATTCAGACCTGTACGCCTATCACATCCCCAGCGGGAAAACCCAAAACTTGACCGAGTCCAATCCGGGTTACGATACCGATCCGGTTTTCTCTCCGGACGGTCAACACCTGGCCTGGCTGAGCATGGCCCGCGATGGCTACGAAGCCGACCTGAATCGGGTGGCCCTGATGGAATGGAGCACCCGTAGCCTTCGATACCTGAACACGGAATTGGATCGTTCGGCCTTCGAATTGTGTTGGGCCCCGGATAGCAAATCCCTGTATTTTGGGGTCTACGACCAAGGATCAACCAAGGTTTACGCCCATCCTTTGCCATCGCCCCAACACTCATCCGTGTCAACGGCCGCTCGTTCGGGACGCAAGGGTCCCTCACCCCGCAACGAAACCGCCGTTCGCTCTTGGATCGAGATCACAACCGAAACGGCCCAGTACAGCGGACTTTTGGCGATCCCCCATCGGGTCACCAGCAAAGCAGAATCCAACAAAGGTGCATCCAAACAAACCAGCAACCACCGACTGGTTTTTCTCAAATCCACGATGCTGAGACCCTCGGAACTCTTCATCAAAGAGCCGCTGCGTTCAGCCCCCGAAACCCCGCTCACCCATTGCAACGATAGCCTTTACAGCCAACTGCAATCGGCTCGCTTTGAAAGCACTTGGATACCCTCTTCGGATGGCAAGGCGGTCCAGACCTACATCGTATATCCCCCCAATTTTGACCCCAAGCGACGCTATCCAACCTTGATTTATTGCCAAGGCGGACCCCAAAGCATGATTGGACAGGCCTTTAGCATGCGGTGGAATTTTCACCTGATGGCCGCCAAAGGTTACATCGTGGTCGCCCCCAATCGTCGGGGTCTTCCTGGTTTTGGACAGGCTTGGAACGAACAAATCTCCGGGGACTGGGGAGGACAAGCCATGAACGATTTGCTTTGGGTCACCGATTCGGTTCGTCGCCTGCCCTTTGTGGATGCCAACAAGGTAGCTGCCGTCGGTGCCTCCTTTGGTGGATACTCCGTCTATTGGTTGGCAGGCCACCACAACGGCCGTTACAAATCCCTGATTGCCCATTGCGGGGTTTACAATCTGGAATCCATGTTTGGTCAGACCGAAGAAATTTTCTTTTCCCAATGGGACATGAAAGGCCGACCTTGGGATCGTCCCAAACCGGCTTCTTATACGTGGTTTTCACCGCACAAGACGGTGGATCAATGGACCTCCCCCATCCTGGTCATTCACAACGAAAACGATTTTAGGGTGCCGTTGGCCCAGGGACTCGAAGCCTATACCGCCGCCCAATTGCGGGGAATCAAAACCAAGTTCTTGTATTTCCCGGACGAAAACCACTGGGTCGTCAAACCGCAGAATTCGGTCCTCTGGCAGAAGGTCTTCTTTGATTGGTTGGACGAGACCCTTCGTTAAGGTCTCGGTTCCCCTTCCAATACCTTGGCATCAACGCCTTCTCGGTACTGGTCAAAATTCTTGATAAAAGCCGCCGCTAGCTGCGATGCCTTGGCATCGTAAGCGGCTGGATCACTCCAAGTCAGACGGGGATTCAAAATTTCATCGGGTACACCGGGACAGGATGCGGGCACCGCAACGCCAAAGACGGGATGGGCTTGGGATGAAACTGTATCCAATTCACCTTGCAAAGCCGCCGTGATCATCGCCCGGGTATAGGACAATTTCATGCGAGAACCAACCCCGTAAGGCCCGCCGGTCCAACCGGTGTTCACCAGCCATACCTGAACCTGGTGTTCCTTCATCTTTTGGCCCAACAGAGCAGCGTAACGACCCGGATGCAATGGCAAAAAGGCCCGACCAAAACAAGCCGAGAAGGTGGTTTGGGGTTCGGTAACACCGACTTCGGTGCCCGCTACTTTGGCGGTGTAGCCCGAAATAAAATGGTACATGGCCTGGGCCTCGTTCAGACGACTGATCGGAGGCAAAACCCCAAATGCATCGGCAGTCAAAAAGAACAAATGCTTGGGATGGTTGCCAACCGACGGCACCATGGCATTATCAATATAGTGAATCGGATAGGCGCAGCGGGTGTTTTCGGTTTTGGAACCGTTGTCGTAATCCACCTCCCGGGTACCTTCCTTGAAAACAACATTCTCGACAATCGATCCAAAGCGAATCGCTTTCCAGATTTCGGGTTCCTTTTCGGGGGTAAGGTTGATGCATTTGGCATAACAACCCCCTTCGAAATTAAAAATAGATTGATCGCTCCAACCGTGCTCATCGTCCCCAATAAGGCGCCGCTGCGGGTCCGCCGACAAGGTCGTTTTGCCGGTCCCGGAAAGCCCAAAAAACAAAGCGGTATCGCCCTCCTTTCCACTGTTGGCAGAGCAATGCATGGACAAGACCTTTTTGTTGTGTGGTAACACAAAATTCAGAACCCCGAAGATGCCTTTCTTCATTTCTCCGGTATAACCGGTTCCCCCAATCAAGATGATTTTGCGGGTGAAATTAAGAATTGCAAAGTTGTGTTGGCGGGTCTTGTCTCTTTCGGGGACGGCCCGGAAACCGGGGGCACACAGAATCGTCCATTCGGGTTCACCGGCCTTGGACAATTCCTCTGCTGTAGGTCTCAAAAAAAGATTGTAACAGAAAAGGTTGGAATAAGCCAACTCGGTGATCACCCGAATATCCAGGCGGTGGGCAGGGTCGGCACAGGCATAGGCATCCCGGGCATAGACCGTTTTGCCACCCAAATAAGCAGCGACCCGATCGTAGAGGGCATCAAAATCATCCGGTGCAAAAGGAATATTAATATCCCCCCACCAAACGGCGTCTTCCGTAAGGGCATCCTTGACTACAAAACGGTCTTTGGGCGAACGACCTGTAAATTCTCCGGTATCCGATGCCAAGGCACCGTTATCGCAGAGTTGACCTTCACCCGCAGCCAAAGCCGTTTCAACCAACTCTGCCGGCCCCAAATTCCAGTATACCTTCTGTACACCGCCCAGGCCGTTACGATCCCAATGAAGATTCAACGGTGGATGTCCCTTGTGTTCCATGATAAAAGATAAGTTGATACGAAATGAGCGATGGCAAAAGTAAGGTTCAAACGCCCAAACGCCTAAAACCCGCTAATGGGCTTGTTCCGCAGGTGTTTGACCCGAAAGCCCCATTCCAAACTACGTTGGGCCTGGGGTTCAAGGTTCAGCTCCCACCGAACCAGACCCAGAAAAGGGGTCTCGGGAGGGGCAGGGAAACGAGCCCCTTCCGCCGTCAAATCCAAAACCTCCAGATCTTTTTGGAGGCTGACCGGGTATTGGTCCTCGATACGAATGCGCACAGGACCGGGTCGACTGTTCCTCAAATCAATGCGATAACCATAATGCCGTACCACCCACTGATCCAATCGAAAGCGCTGGTTCTTGAAGATGGCTGCCGGTTGATACTGTACTTGGACCAAATCATCCGTTCCCAGCGACAAAGCCACGCTATCAGCGGCATGGGCCCAACGGATAGTTTGTTCACCCACCCGGTTTCCATCCACCGAGATCATGCAAGGACCGTCCACCCAGTCCAACAGAGAGGAATCCCTGAGCACCCCCATCAAATAAACCCTGGGTTGTAGGCGAGGAGCCGCATAACGCCACAATTCCACATCCAAACTACGGGCATCCAATGGTTGCCAGACCTCCGAACCGGAGGCCAATCGAAGGGGATTAGACGGCTTGTAGGCAAAGGCTGACCCTTGAATCCGGCGTTCAGCCATCGGCAGACCCGAAGCCTCCAGCTCGTTCCAATTCATGGGGGTGGATTCCGCGGGTGATTCTGAGACCGCACGGGATGGCTGGGATCTGGATTTGCTTTGGAGACTGCTCACCGTTTCGATCCGATCCGGACTTGCAACCATGGAACGATAATAATCCAGATACCAAGGTGTTAAAACCGGCAATTCAAGCCCAACCGAAGGGCTATGGGTCAAAAATTCAACAGGGACCCCGTCCCAATCCTGACCGCTTTGTTGAAACGAACGGGCCCCCAATCGCAAGGCGATGCGGGACTTGTTCACATCCACATCCATTTCATAGGCGGGGTTCCAACCCGCTTGGGGGCAATAAATCTCCAAACCCACCTGCCCATTTTTGCCAACCAAGGAGGGTTGAGCTTCCAATTGAAGGACCAATCCCTTATCCATGTTTTGGATTTTGGTACGCCAAAAAAGGACCGCGGATTCAAGTTCACCGGATCGCCGCGTTAGCGAATCCAAGGCACGTTGGCACACGAGTTTGGCACGACCCACCTGGGCCATGCGCTGACGAAAAGGCTCCGCACCCTTGAGCCAGTCCTGGGACGAACCCGCATCACCGGATGATGCGGACGGAGCACCCGTTCCGCTTTTGTTGTGAGCTGGGCTCCGACCCAAAAGCGCCATCAAATATTGTTCTTCGGCCTGGTAAGAGGCCATTTCAACTTGCTGATCCTCCAACACACGGCGATTGATCCCCATGGCTTTTTCGGCATGGCGCAGACTATCGTTCCAAGACTCCGGAGCCGGCAAAGTTTCCCAGCGATAATCGATCATTCGCAATCCAGGGATGGACTTGATGCGCAAGGTGGAAGGATCCAAGGCGCTGGCCCACCCGGCCAATACCCAACGCTGCGTCCCCACTTCAATTTTTCCAGAAACCCCGTAACGGAGAACTGCACCGGATCGGAACAATTGAACATGCTCCAATCGAATGGTTTTGGTTTCGGAGGCCCGGAGGGGCTGCGCCCAAAGAATCGGCGAAGTCAACTCCAACATCAGGAATAACAAAACCCCTGCCCCCCAAAATCCAGCGCGAGCACCGATAGAATACTGCTTTTTCATAACACAGGAGAATTAAAGCTTAGAGAAAGGCCGATAACAAATCATGCTGGGTCAAAATATGCCAGGATGCATCCGGCATTTGGACCATAATAGCCTCTGAATCAGGACGTATGAGCGGAATAAGTCGTTGAAGCTTGGTATTGGACTCCACATGCGGAAAAGGGGGCTCCATATGAGGAGCGACCTGTTCGGCGGAGAGATCGGGATGCGACAAGAGCTTTTGCAATAATTTGCGCTCCGACAACGAGCCCACCCAATTTCCTTCCGCATCCTGAACGGGCAACTGCGATATTTGGTGTTTGCGCATTTTGGCAACGGCCTCCCCCACGGTTTCCCAATGGCCCACCTTGACCAAGGGCTGTGTTCCCCGCCTGAGGACCAGCCCAGCGGCATCATCCGCTGTATCACTCAAATAACCCCGCTCCCTCATCCATGCATCGTTGAACATCTTGTTTAGGTAGCGGGTACCGTGATCATGAAAAATAACCACCACCACATCCCCCGATTTCAATTGTCCCCCCAGCTGCAAGAGCCCGGCCATGGCTGCCCCCGCTGAATTCCCGGCGAAGATTCCTTCTTCACGGGCAATCCTTCGGGTCATCAGGGCCGCGTCCCGGTCGGTGACCTTTTCAAAAAGGTCAATCAATGAAAAATCCACGTTGGCCGGCAAAAAATCCTCGCCAATGCCCTCGGTTACGTAAGGGTAGATTTCTTGCTTGTCAAAAATCCCGGTTTCCTTGTATTTTTTGAAGACCGAACCGTAGGTGTCAATGCCCCAAACCTTGATGTTGGGGTTCTTGGATTTGAGGTAACGGGCCGTGCCCGAAATCGTTCCTCCTGTTCCGACTCCAACCACCAAGTGCGTCACACGGCCTTCGGTTTGTTCCCAAATTTCAGGACCTGTTTGTTCAAAGTGGGCTTGCCGATTCGATAAATTATCGTATTGGTTGGCCTTCCAAGCATGGGGTGTTTCCAAAGCCAAACGAGACGAAACGCTGTAATACGAACGAGGATCTTCGGGGTCTACATTCGTTGGGCACACAATGACCTCCGCACCCAGCGCCCTCAGGGCATCCACTTTTTCGCGGGATTGCTTGTCGGTGGTCGTAAAAATGCAACGGTACCCCTTCACCACGGCGGCCATGGCCAAACCCATGCCCGTATTGCCCGATGTCCCTTCGATGATGGTATAACCCGGTTGAAGCAAACCGGCCGCTTCGGCATCTTCAATCATCTTGAGGGCCATCCGATCCTTGGTCGAATGACCCGGGTTAAAGGTTTCAACCTTGGCCAATACCGTGGCCGGCAATCCGGAACAAAGGCGGTTGATCCGGACCATCGGGGTATTCCCAATTGTTTGCAAAATATTTTCGAACCACATGTCCCAAAATTAGACCAAGGCGGCGGCGACTTGTTGCACCGACTTCAATAACGTACTTTTATTGTGCCTATGAAAACCCCATTCCGCCATCATTTTTTGAGCCGCAGGGCCGCTGCCCTGTGGTTTATAACCCTCGTTGTGGGTCTTTGGGGGCTGGCATCGGCCGAGGGAAACGCGAAGAGCGAAGCCTTCAACAAGCCTAACCAGACCGCCCTTTGGGAGCCAACAGAGCAACCTTGCCGGGTGTATCGCATGGATTTGCTGGAACCCGTCGATGCCCCCATGTGGCGGAGGGTGCAATTGGCCCTTCAGGAAGCGGACCAACTCAAGAGCGATTTGGTCTTCATTCGACTGAATACCTACGGTGGACGGGTGGATTACGCCGATAGCATCCGGACCCGCCTTCTTCAATGCCCCCTCCCCGTGGTGGTTTGGATTGATAATAACGCCGCTTCGGCTGGGGCCCTCATCGCCCTCGCCGCCAACCGAATCTACATGAACCCTAGCGCCAGCATGGGGGCAGCAACCGTGGTCAACCAACAGGGCGAAGCCGTTCCTGACAAATACCAATCCTACATGAGGGCCACCATGCGGGCCACGGCCCAAGCCCGTCAGCGCAACCCTCGACTGGCCGAATGCATGGTCGACCCAGACCTCGGCTACCCCGGTGTTGTGGATTCCGGAAAGGTCCTCACCCTGACTGCCTCCGAAGCCGAAAAGCTGGGGATGAGCGACGGGACCGCCTCCAATGCCCAACAGGTTTTGAGAAGCGTGGGGGTTTCCAAAAGCGTCTTGGTTCAACAAAAACTGGGGCTTCTGGACCGCTTCCTTCAATTTTTATTAAACCCGGCTGTTCAATCTATTCTGATTTTGCTGATGCTGGGCGGGCTGTATTTGGAACTCCAAAGCCCGGGCATCGGCCTCCCCATCGTTGTTTCGGTTCTGGCTGCCGCCCTTTATTTCGCCCCCCTCTACCTGGAGGGCCTGGCAACCTATGCCGAGATATGGCTGTTTGTGGCCGGGCTGTTGCTGCTGGCCTTGGAAATATGGGTTTTGCCTAGCACCGGCTGGGCCGGAGCCCTGGGTCTCGCCGCGATTTTTCTGGCCCTGGTCACCTCCATGTTGGACAACAAGGGTTTGGAGATGACCCCGGCCGGATCCGGGGGTACGGCCTTGGCAACGGCTGTATTGGCGGTCCTTGTTCCCCTGCTGGCCTTGGGGACCGCTTTTTTGTTGTGGGGAGAGCGCTTGTTCAGTCACGGACCGCTCCGTCGATGGGTATTGAAGAGTCCAGAGGACTCCGAGGAGGTAACCCCCGGCAGCCCCGTGGACCCTAGCGCCATCGCTCATACCCGGCTGATACCGGCGGGCAAAATTCTTTACCAAGGTCGTATCGAAGAAGCCCACGCAGTGGATGGTTGGATCGAAGCCGGAACGCCGGTACGGATTTTGCGCAGGGAACAAAACCGCTGGTACGTCCAAAAGGCCGACTAAGCCGGAACCACCGAAGGAACGCCCACGGGGCCTCAAAAAGTCATACCTTTGAATCCCGTAAACAGACCATAGTGGCCAAATATGTATTCGTTACGGGCGGTGTAACCTCTTCCTTGGGCAAGGGTATCCTGGCCGCATCCCTCGCCAAATTGCTCCAAGCCCGGGGACTTCGGGTGACCATCCAAAAACTGGATCCTTACATCAATGTAGATCCCGGAACGCTCAACCCCTACGAGCATGGTGAGTGTTATGTTACAGAAGACGGTGCCGAAACGGACCTGGACTTGGGTCATTACGAACGCTTTTTGGGGATTCGTACAACACAGGCCAACAACGTCACCACCGGTCGCATTTACAGCACCGTCATCGACAAAGAACGACGGGGGGATTACCTGGGCAAAACCGTCCAAGTCATTCCGCACATCACCGACGAAATCAAAACCCGAATTCTCACCTTGGGTCAAAACAATACCTACGATGTCATCATTACCGAAATTGGTGGAACTGTTGGAGACATCGAATCCCTGCCCTACATGGAGGCTATCCGTCAACTACGCCTGGAATTAGGCGAAGGACAGTCCATGGTCCTGCACTTGACCCTGCTCCCTTACTTACGGGCCGCCGGGGAACTCAAGACCAAGCCTACCCAACACTCTGTCAAGATGTTATTGGAAATCGGTGTCCAACCGGATGTCCTGATTTGCCGCACGGAACACCCTATCACGAACGAAATACGCCGCAAGGTGGCCCTTTTTTGCAACGTGACCCCGGATGCCGTCATCGAGGCATTGGACGCCCCCAGCATCTACGAAGTTCCCCTCAAGATGGCCCGCGAAAAATTGGATGTCCTGGTACTCCGGAAACTAAAATTACGACCCCCGCACCGCGCCGATCTATCGTCTTGGAAGGCTTTTGTGCACCGACTCAACCATCCCAAACACAGCGTGCATATCGGCTTGGTGGGCAAGTATGTGGAACTCAAAGACTCCTACCTATCCATCGTCGAGGCCTTGAGGCATGCCGGGGCAACCCTCGAAACCCGTGTTCAAATCGAGTGGATTCACTCCGAAAAACTAGAAGCGGGGAACATTGAATCCACCATGCAAGGCCTGGATGCCATTTTGGTGGCGCCTGGTTTTGGAGTTCGCGGCTGGGAAGGCAAAATCCAAGCCATACGTTATGCCCGAACGACCGGGCTTCCGTTTTTGGGCATCTGCCTAGGCATGCAATGCGCAACCGTTGAATTTGCCCGCCATGTCGCCAAGCTCAAAGGAGCCGATTCCACCGAAATGAATCCTCAAACCCGCTACCCGGTCATCGACCTCATGAACAGCCAGGTGGGTGTTGCCAACAAAGGAGGTACCATGCGGCTTGGATCCTACCCCTGCCGCGTCCAGACCGGGACCTTGGCTTCCAAAGCCTACGGCAAAACCAAGACCATCCACGAAAGGCATCGACATCGATACGAGCTGAACAACAAATTCAGGGACCGCCTTTCCGAAGCCGGTCTACGTATGAGCGGTGTGAACCCCGACCTAGACTTGGTCGAAATGATCGAATTGCCCGGGCATCCTTGGTTTGTGGGGGCCCAATTTCACCCCGAATATTCCAGTACCGTGGATCGTCCACATCCTTTGTTTGTGTCTTTTGTTCAAGCAGCTCTCCAAAACCATTCCCAGCGTGTCCACTAAA
>JACCDP010991736.1_pt1 | contig 19776 bp, 13 predicted proteins | sample 7445841 | NCBI WGS metagenome assembly JACCDP01 (sample SAMN15323441, study PRJNA562643) | freshwater metagenome | isolation source: river surface water | place: USA:Blue River Watershed | collected 2017-08-17
AAAATTGAAATTTTAAAATTAATTTATTTTATTTTAAAATAAGAACTGATGGTTCAGCCTCTTTAGAAATATTTCCTATATTTCCTATATTTACCATGTTTATCAGCAATAAAATCGTACTTCCCTTTGTTTACTGGGAAAACTGCACCTTTGGTGAACAACAGGAAAACTCGGACCTAATCTACATTCACATCAACGATTATCAAAAGATTATTGGTCGTTTGCAGGATGATTCACCTCTATTCTTCAAAATGTTTTGTAAGAAAAATGTGTTTAGTTCTCCAAACAATATTGTGGTTAGAATAGGAGGGTTTCACAACGAAGACCCGAAGCATGTTTACGCTCCTCAATGGATGATTAACCAACTTCAATGGAAGCCTTTCTCATCAGAGGAAGAAGAGGATTTAAACTCTAGTAACGGCTTCTATCCCAAAGCTAATTTGATGCAGCTGTGGGACATTCCTCTGGCTACTGAGATTCAGATTCAAAACCTGAATCCAGAGATTTTGAGCAAGTATGAAGGACAAATGCTAGATGTGAGAAGTATCTATGAACAAGCTCTTTCCTCGTATGGAGGAGTAGAGTTCAATAAGATTATTCCGCTGATGTTAAGAGTCGATGAAGAGACGCTCAATATTAATGTTCTTATCTCTAAAATCGAACCTCTGCCGCTTAACGGGTATGTGAGATTTGATGGTGATGTGACTTTGGATATTAAGGAGTCATCTCAACCTTGGAATCCGGAAACGGAAAAGTCCCAGGAAGAGGAAGATTTTCCACAAGAGTTTAGTCGACAACCTGAGATTATTTCGGTTCCTTTGACCCGAGAAGAGCTTAGACAAGCTCGACTAAAATTTTTCGATACCAAGTAATCTTTTTCGAAAATAAAAAATTATACCATTTAAAAAGAGGTGGTATAATTTAAAATGTATATGAGCCTATATAATACCGAAAATTTTGAAACCAAAATGGACCCCATTCTTGAACCCAGTCTCTCTAGATTTACTCTATTCCCGATTCAATATGAAGCCATCTGGAAAATGGTCAAGCAAGCTCAATCCTGTGTCTGGTTTGCGGAAGAGTTAGACCTGTCCAACGATATGAAAGATTGGAACAGTCTTAATGAAAATGAGCAACACTTCATTAAATATGTCCTGGCCTTTTTCGCGGCTTCCGATGGTATCGTCAATGAAAATCTGCATATGAACTTCGCCAACGAAGTGCAAATTAGCGAGGCGCGTGCTTTCTATGCCTTTCAAGAAATGATAGAATCGGTTCATAGTGAGACCTATTCTCTTCTTATCGATTCCTATATCAAAGATTCGTCAGAAAAGAACAAACTGTTCAATGCCATCGAAACGATTCCTATTATTCGACGGAAAGCCGATTGGGCCATGAAATGGTTTACTCGTGAGCGAAGTTTTGCCGAAAGGTTAGTAGCTTTCGCTTGTGTAGAAGGAATTCATTTCTCTGGTTCTTTTTGTGCCATCTTCTGGCTCAAGAAGCGAGGTCTAATGCCTGGCCTGTGCACCAGTAACAGTTTTATTAGTCGAGATGAAGGATTGCATCGTGACTTTGCTATTCTGCTACATAAAACTCTACAAAAAGAAAACCAAGTTTCCGAAAGTCGCATTCATGAAATCGTAGCGGAGGCTGTGGATATTGAGTGTGAGTTTATCAGTGAAGCGCTGCCAGTCTCTCTGATTGGAATGAATGTTAACAGTATGATTACTTATATTAAATTTGTAGGGGACCATCTGTTGAGCAGTTTGGGAGTGTCTAAACTTTACAACGTTACCAATCCATTTGACTTTATGGATATGATTAGTATGGGCGCGGTCAAGACAAACTTTTTTGAATCTCGAGTTTCCGAATATTCTCATGCTAAAGTGGGGACAAAGCCAGAGGATAATATGTTTAATTTAGAAGAAGATTTTTAAAAGATTTCTTTAAAGATTTTTAATTCTCTGAATTTTTAGATTTGAAACTATATTTTTAAAACACATTTAAAATTCCAAAAGATTGCGGAAATTGTCTATATAATTTTGGAATTCTAATTAACGATTTGTGATAATGTTGAATATTTTGAATTTCCCTATTTATAAGTAGGAAATAAATTTATTTATAAATTAAAATATACTGAACAATTACCCAGGAGACTCCAACTTAGGAACAAGTTCTCAAAACTTGTGCCAGAATCGATTTCTAAAAAGCTACAATTAAAATTATTGGAAATTTTTCAAATGTCTTACATTTTTACTAAGAATTTTATTCAAATTAAACACCGATTTGAATAAAATATAAGCCACAAATTTTATAGGGATTTTTCAGAGACAAATTTTTACTTTGAAATAAAATATACTGGGTTATTGTTCAGAAGCTTCCAATTTTGTTTCGAGATTGAATATCTTGGATATTAATTAATTCTAAGATATTTTCAGTTACATTAATATATAAATATATTAATATGTTGTTTTGATTTTGGATCAATCATTTTTCTGACCAAAAATACCTGTTACTGTTTTGAGTCTAAATCATTTTTAAAAATGATTCAGGATATTTATAAATCTCAATATTTAATTGATTCAAAATTTTCTAAATTTATAGTAATTTTCCACTAAGAATTTTGGATTTCAAATACCAATTCAGAGAAATTATGGTTGCCAATTTTTCTGTGTTAATTTCCTATCATAATTTTCATTTAAAAATAAAATATACTGGTTTATTGTCCAGGAGGTTCCAACTTTAAGAAATCTTCGTTCTCAAAATCTTCAAATCTAAAATGGTTTCATAAATTCTAAAAATATAGGAATTTTCCGCTATAAATTTTGAATGATAAATACTAATTCATAGAATTTTACACATTACAATTTTTATAATAAAAGTCCATTATAAAATTTTACATCGAAATAAAATATACTGGGTTATAGTTCAGGAGCCTCCAACTTAGGAACAAGTTCCTGGATTTTTAATCACGCCTAAATATACTTGTATGGTCCATCACCCTTTACCTCGACTTGAGACTTATAAGGTTCGACCACCACATCACCACGTTTAGCGTAAACCACCCAGTGGAAAGGACCTGGGTCACCGTAAACTGTGAAAACACCATCATTTACTTCCGAGGCTTCCAATAGGGAAATTCTACGTTGTCCCTTGACACGAATAGGTGTCAAACTGACTGTAAAATCTTTGGCAAACTGTGAGACATACTCAGGAAGCTTAATCTCTACTTCTTCAGATTCTCCAATTACAGCTTTACCACGATAGTAGACACCCACTTCTGGACCTTCCAAGCAAGCGTGCACCAAATATTTATCCTCCTCGCTTGGATGGTCGATGATAAAGGTCTTAGCACCGGTAGCCTTATCCAAGCGAGTAAATTGGATACGAGTATCATCGGCGTTCAAAGTGTAAGTGCTTGGACCTGAAATACTGTATTTCACATAGCAGTATTCGTCCTTGTTGAGCACCACAGTTTGACTGAAACTGTTATTATTAAAAGTAGAGAGAATTTGACTATGCCAAATACCCGTATCACCTGGACCCTTAAAGAACTCTACGTCCCAATTACCTTGTTCAGCAGAGATTTGCCAATCAGCTAGAACAGCCATAGGATTATCCTCGTAATTAGTAAATTTACCGGTGGTTGGGTCGTAACCGGTCATACCTCCATAAGTGTAGTTACTATTTAGAGTATCGGGTATAAGCGTGTAAGTTTCACCACCGGTTTGACCTGTGCTACCACTCAGACTGTATCCTACAGAGAAAGGTCCAGTTGAACCTACCGTGCTAACTGTTGCTGCGTAAGAAATTTCGCCCGTAGAATCATCATAGTAAAGACCATAAGGACCTGTAGTACTACGAACCGGTTTGACATAGAATGCTCCAGTTATACCAACTTCACCGCTTACTGGATCGCCTGAAGCATTTAAAATAATGGTATTTGCTTCTTGATTACTAGAACCTGCCTTATTACCGATAGCTATTGAATTACTACCCTGATTATCCCGGCCTGCTTCAATACCGATAGCCACCGCATAATCACCTTGTCCATTATCCGCAGCAGCCAAATCACCAATAGCCACCGCACCAACACCTTGGCTAGTTTGACCAGCAGCGCGACCGATAGCCACCGCATTATTACCTTGAGTATTATTACCAGCTAGACGACCGATAGCCACCGCACTTTCTTGTTGTCCGTCAAACCCAGCTAGAGGACCAATAGCCACCGCTGCACCAGCCTGACCATTGATACCCGCCTGATAACCCATAGCCACTGACAGGGCTTGTTGGTTACTTTGACCAGCTTGATAACCCATAGCAATAGCATATGCTACTTGATTGCTTTGACCTGCTTGATAACCCATAGCAATAGCATAACCGGTCTGTCCAGTCAAACCCGTAAGTCCTTCATTATTTTCGCTCCAAATATCCTGATAAGAGTTTAAATTTTCAGTGCCTTGAAATTGATCACCAGCTTGACGACCAATAGCCACAGAACTACTACCCTGAGTATTATTACCGGCACCAACACCAATAGCCACTGAATATTCACCTTGGTTATTATTACCTGCCACATAACCCACAGCCATGGCACCTAGTTGTTGATTGCTTTGACCCGCACCAAAACCAATAGCAGTAGCATATGCTATTTGATTGTTTTGACCAGCTAGAGGACCAATAGCCACCGCACTTTCTTGTTGTCCGTCAAACCCAGCTTGAGCACCAATAGCCACCGCTGCACCAGCCTGTCCATTGCTACCAGACTGATAACCAATAGCCACCGATAGGGCTTGTTGATTTGTATTACCTGCCTGATAACCAATAGCAGTAGCGTATGCTACTTGATTAGTATTACCAGCGCTATCACCAATAGCAATAGCATTACCTGTCTGTCCAGTCAAACCAGTTATACCTTCACCACCTTCACTCCAACTCAAAATATATGGATATGAGTTTAAATTTTCTGTGGCTTGATATTGATTACCCGCACTATTACCGATAGCTACAGAAGATTGATTTTGGGAACTATTACCTGCAGCGACACCAATAGCCACCGAATTATCGCCTTGTGTATCAACACCTGCAGCATTACCAATAGCCACCGATTGAGTACCTTGAGTATTATTACCCGCATAATTACCAATAGCCACTGCGTTAATCTGTTGACCTCGTTGACCAGCTTGAGTACCGATAGCCACTGAATTAAACTGTTGTCCAGTATAACCTGCTTGAGCACCAATAGCCACCGCCGCACCTTCTTGTCCGTTACTACCAGCTTGGTAACCAATAGCCACCGATAGGGCTTGTTGATTGGTGTGACCTGCCTGGTAACCAATAGCAGTTGCGTATGCTACTTGATTACTTATACCTGCTTCTGAACCAATGGCAATAGCATAACCGGTCTGTCCTGTTAAACCCGTAAGACCTTCATTATTTTCGCTCCAAATATTCGGATAAGAGTTTAAATTTTCAGTGCCTTGATTAGATTGACCCGCTTGAGCACCGATAGCCACTGTATATGCTACTTGACCCGTTTCACCGGCATTTTGGCCCAAGTGAACTGCATTTGTGCCAACATCCCAGGAATTAGTATATGAATTCCAAAAAACATAATCAGAATAATTATTACCTACAGCAGAGATAAATCCGTCTGCTCCGGTAGGACCCGTTGGACCTTGTAAACCGTCTGCTCCGGTAGGACCCGTTGGACCCTGTAAACCGTCTGCTCCGGTAGGACCCGTTGGACCCTGTAAACCGTCTGCTCCAGTAGGACCCGTTGGACCCTGTAAACCATCTGCTCCGGTAGGACCCGTAGGACCCTGTAAACCATCTGCTCCGGTAGGACCCGTAGGACCCTGTAAACCGTCTGCTCCGGTAGGACCCGTAGGACCTTGTTCACCTTGAGGACCCTGCGGACCAGTAGCACCCGCAGAAACAATGGCTAGAATAATATCTTGAGTATTAGCAAAACTGTAACCACCTCCGATATATGTTACCGGGACTTCAACATAACCGGTCTGATCCGTCAAACTACCACTTACTTGCCACTTTTGATAATTATTACTATCAGCCTTATCTTGAATAATGATAGTATCTCCTGGATTAAGAAGAAGTAAGAAAATATCAACATCTACATTATTAACTGTTAAATGAGAAATATTAATTTGTGTTGCACTAGTTTGAGTGGCATTATTCCATAAAATATCTCCAGACCCTGGGTCTCCGCTAGTAGCCGTAGTATCTGCCCTATATTCAAAAAACGAGGTAGATTGACCTGGCGCACCCTGAGGACCTGTTACACCAGTTGGACCTTGTTCACCCTGAATACCTTGTTCACCCTGAGGACCAGTAGCACCTACTTCTCCAGTAGCACCAGTAGGACCTGTGTATCCAAATTGATTCCATCCCGTAATAGTAATATTACCATTTGAATCACTTGTAATAGAGCCGACTACACCGGTAGAACCGCCAGTGGGCCCGATAATATCAATTTCTGCGATATAAAACTTTGTGGCTTGCATTTTTGTTTAAGAAAAATAATTTTTAGAAATTAAAAATTATTTTTAAGATATTTTAAGATAACCATAATTAATAACCTGTGAGGAACCACTATTGTTAGTTATACCAAATGTAAAAGTGCTAGCTGTTGTAGTGGAAACCGTGGCTGTGCTTATACTATTGGCTGTTCCAACTATTTGATTCGGTATCGAATCTAGCACTAAAGCATTTCCAGTTGCATAATACCATCCATAACTAGTTCCTACTACCGGAACATTATTATTTGAAATTGTTAGAGCTGCATTCCAAGTAATGATACCATTAGGAATATTTCCCAAAACCCACATGTTATATGTATTATTATCCGGAACTGTAAAACTTACAGTATTTGAACCGGTAGTCAAATTCCAACTACCTGTTACTCCACCTGGGGGACCCGTTGGACCTTGTTGACCTGAAGCTCCGGTTGGACCCGTTGGACCTTGTAAACCGTCTGCTCCGGTAGGACCTGTTGGACCATATAAATTACTTAACAATGTAGTATGAACATGTGACAAAGTGCTATCTCTAAGCTCTAGAGTTACAGTCTTATTATTACCAGTAAAGACAATCACTATATCAATTTTAATTCTATATGTTAAATCAGGTAAAGTAGTATTTGGAACATATAGGTCATAAGTGTATATATTTTGTGATAAAATAGGTGTTGCAGCGGCGGATAAACCTGTGGCAATACTTACCGCGTTATTACCGTTACTATTCACATATGAAACATTAAAATAGTATTTTACTGCACTACCTGTGGTCTCGGAAGATAGCGCATATAGATTCATACTCCATAAGCCTCCCAATATTAAAGTGCTCTTTAATCCATTAACCGGTGTGGTAAAAGAAGCTAGAGTTAGAGTAGTATTACTCTGAGTTCCACTGCTAATTGTAGTCTGTGCTCCTGTGTTAGGTATTTCATTAAGGGTTCCAGTTAAAGTGGTTCCGGTATATGTTTGAGTGGTGCTATCCATAAATAGTGTTAACCCACCCGAGATACCATTAGACCCAGGCGCACCGGTTGGACCCACTGAACCGGTAGGACCCGTTACACCCGAATACCCGTCTATATATAATGAGTTTCCGGTGAAACCGATATAACCCACAGAATCACCTACAGAATCTAATATATTTACTCTATTTACCCATATTTGCTTGTCAGACATTTTTAAATAAAAAATTTAAATTTTTAAAATTTAAATTTTTTAGATTAAGTACCGATATGGTCCTTCTCCTCTAATGTTAACATTATTCTTAAATGGTTCCACTTCTATATCTTGTCGTTTACCATGAACAATCCAGTAAAATTCTTTGGCATCAGAAGTGACCGTAAATTTACCATTTAAGTATTTAGAGACATAGCAGTATGTATACCGTTCGATTGGTGTTACTTGAATCGTTACATCGGTCATAATTTTAATAGCATAATCTGGAAGAGTAATTTCACATTTATTATCTTCTAGAATACCTTCTCCTCTATAATAAACACCCGCTTCTGGGCCTTCTAGACAGGCGTGCACCAAAAATTTATTTTGATTTAAAGGATGGTCAATAACAAAAGTTTTACTAGTATTATAATATACTTCTCTAGTTGTTGTATTATACATTACTGTCCCTGTTTCGCCTTCATCAGCTACATCCCCTCTTAAAGGTGCAATATATAATGCACTTGATGTTATTGCATCCAAAATTCCACCCGTAGCATTTAAAACAATACTATTAGCTGGTTGTGTATTATAACCAGCTTGATAACCGATAGCCACCGCATAGTTTCCTTGACTTGTATAACCCGCTTGATAACCGATGGCTACTGCATCACCTTGTTGACTTGTTAGACCAGTTTCTACACCAATAGCTACCGATCTATTTCCTTGAGTATCATAACCGGCGTTAAATCCGATAGCTGTAGCTTTTATTCCTTGACCCGTATAACCTGCACCGACACCAATTGCCACTGCATCGCCTTGTTGATTACTTTTACCCGCACTTTCACCGATGGCAATAGCACTAGGTCCTTGTGTATAATAACCCGCTTGATAACCCATAGCCAATGAGTTAATACCTTGAGTATTAAAACCCGCTTGATAACCCATAGCCATAGCACCATCTTGTTGACTTGTTAGACCAGTTTCTACACCGATAGCCACCGCGCCATTTCCTTGATTACTATACCCGGCGTTAAATCCGATAGCCGTGGCTTTTTCCAATTGACCTATATAACCCGAACTATCACCGATAGCCACGGAGTTACTACCTTGACCCGTATAACCCGCTCGATAACCAATAGCCGTTGCATAATCATTTTGACTGGTATAACCCGCTTGATAACCGATAGCCGTTGCATATTGACCTTGATTACTATAAGCTGATTGATAACCAATAGCCGCCGAATACCGACCTTGAGTATTAAACCCCGCGCCAACACCGATAGCCGTTGCTTGAATACCCTGTCCAGTGTTACCAGCATCTGAACCAATTGCCGTTGCTTCTCGTCCTTGGTTAGATTGACCCGCAGCGTCACCAATAGCCAAGGCAAATTCAGATTGACCGATATAACCAGCTTCACGACCAATAGCTACCGAATTGTTACTTTGCCTTATATAACCCGCTCGAAACCCCATAGCTAACGAATTATTAAGTTGACCTGTATAACCCGATTCATAACCGATAGCCACAGAATTAATACCTTGGCTACTATAACCCGCTTGATAACCGATAGCCACCGCAAAGCCGCTCTGAGCTGTAAACCCAGCATTGGTTCCAATATGTATTTCACTAGATGCAGGTTTCCAAGAACCCGTTGAACCACTAGGAGACCAATAAAGATAGTCAGAATAAGCGGTTCCATTTTGAAGATTATTTCCAGGACCGGTAGGTCCCGTTGGGCCTATTGGACCTCCTGAAGGACCCGTATCACCTTTAGGACCCGTGTAACCAGTAGGACCTTGAGGACCCGTGTAACCAGTAGGACCTTGAGGACCCGTGTAACCAGTAGGACCCGTGTAACCAGTAGGACCTTGAGGACCGTCTTGTCCTGCCGCTCCTCCTATCTGTTCATAAGTTCTTATATCTTTAATTTCGGCAATAATAGATTTAATCGGATTTGAATATGAGTTTTTAGCTTCATAAATAACCCTAGCTAAAGGTCTAAATTCTACGATTGGAAATCCGGTCAAAGTTAAATCGTCCCATTCTGCCTGTTGAGCTTCCCCTAAACTATTATACTCAGTCTGACCCATTAAAGATATGACTGGTGTATTTACCATATTGGTAGCTGCAATCCAATAGATAACAAATTTACCATTTGAAGCATCAGTTGTAGACCAAGTTCCAGATGATAAAAGATTATACTTAGGATAAGTCCCATACAAAATTGGATACGTCGTAGCAGTTGATTTTCTCCATTCATTATTTTCACGATATACTACAGGTAACTGTCCAGGACCGAATATATTTTGTCCCCAAACACCGCCTCCATTATTTGTGATATCAACCTGTAGGTCTTCATCGAAGAAAGTTCCATTATCCACATTTAATTTTCCGTCATCACTTGAAGAACCCGTTTGTGTAGCAAATAAGCTAGTTTGCAAACCATTTGCTATAGCGGCACCTCTAGTTCTATGTAAATATTCATGTGTGGCCCAGTCCATAGTTATTCCGTGACGCTCATCAAAGAGCATATATTCAGTTGGATGAGCAGCATTATAATAAATATAGGCGGTTGGAGCTTGTGCATCCCAGATAAAAAACGTGGTTTGATTTCCTAAATTCCCGGAAGTATCAAAATAAATATAGTATAACCCAGAGGAAGAATCTATTGTTGTATTTAATGTGGAATTTTTAGTAAATAGATTCCCGGCTACCCAAACATTATAAGCTGTAGAACTGGGCTGAATAGTAAAAATCCTCGTGGTATTATCAAATGATATACTGGAATCAAGTCGAACCTGGTGACCGGTAGGCTCCTGTGTAACTTCTTGAATTAGAGAATTATATGCTCCGGTAGGACCCGTTGGACCTTGTTGACCGTCTGCTCCGGTAGGACCCGTTGGACCTTGTTGACCGTCTGCACCGGTAGGACCCGTTGGACCCGTAACACCTTGTTGACCGTCTGCTCCGGTAGGACCCGCGGGTCCATCAGATGGTCCTGTGGGACCAGTAACACCGGTATTTAACAAATTTACACCGTTATAATATAGACCCTCATTGTCAGCTGATAATGTTCCATACGTGCCACTACACCCTCCAAAAGTAACTTTCCCGGTGGTTAATTTGCAAGCCAACAAACACAAAGAACAACAAGGATTTGAACAACGTTGCATTTTTTAAATTTATTTGTCCTCTTTTTAAAAATGAACGATGAAATTATTTATATTTATGAATTCGATGATTTTTTGAAATTAGCTCATAACCAAAATTTCGAAAATCTGTCAAAACACTATATTCTTCAAAATGATATTCAAATATCTAGTTTTTCAGCCATAGGCTCCAACGAAACACCTTTTACCGGGGTCTTTGACGGTAACGGTTTTAGTATCACACTTAACAATAGTCAAAATCTATTTAATTGTGTTGATGAAAATGCACAAATTAATAATCTAACTCTTAAATATACCAACAGTTTTGGTAGTATTTGTTCCATCAATCGTGGTGTAATTAATCAATGTAATGTAATTTATGAAAATAAACTTACTCTCAAGTCAGCAGAAATCGGTGCTTTGGTTACTCGTAATTACGGAACTCTTAATAAGTGTAGTGTCACTTTCAACCAAGCGGTTACTTTCACAGGGCAGCTGATTGGAGGACTGACCGCACTCAACGAAGGCATCGTTACTTCTTGTGTGGCTTTAGCCTATGAAGATGTAAATTTTGATTCATCCGTTTCGGGAAGTTTGATTGGACATAATAAAGGTAGCATAATTAATAGCACAGCTCTTTTTGTCTCTAACACTAGAAATTTAACCAATCTATGCGGAATTTCTGAAGGACAAGAGTCGCTATCTGCAGGGATTTATAAAAACATGGAAACTGACAATTTGAATAAAAGTAATGAAATTGTCTATGACTTAATCGGAAAGTCTAACACTACTCTAAAGCAGTTACAGATTAAAAATATTCTTAAAAGTAGTAGCGATATTGAGTGGCTTCAAAATCTGGTCAATATGAATTTTCATTTAAACATTTACAATACACATAAGTGTGACAGCTGTAAGATTATCGAAAATAAACTGTATGAGGAAAATTTAAATGCTATTCTCAAAAGTTTAGTTCTGAATAAAGCCGCACCTACTTTGATTCAAAATATTTTGAATCAGTCTTTAACACAGAAAAATATGACTAAGTTTGCCACTAAATATAAGTATATTCAACATTTGAATAAAAATTTAAGTAATGTTATCGGACCCGATGAATTAGTGCTCTATTCTATGACTAATTCTTTCAATTTAGACAATGTGCCTCCCACGATTCGTCATATTTATGTGGATGCGAAGAACGGTATGTTGCACTTAAATAATCAAAAGGTTAATTTCCTTAATCATACCGGGAAAGGAATAGTCTTTGATAATGGTTTTCAAAATAAAAACACTTTTAAAGTTGATGGAACTAAAGCGAATTTTATAGTCAAGTCAGAGTGTGATTGTATCATTACCATCGAATATACTTCGCGAAATACAGCCTGGATTTGGGTCGCAGTGGCTATAATCGTTCTAATTCTAATTCTGATATATTATTATGAATATTCTACAAATCATACAAGTGGAACTTCAGTAACAAAATAAAATTTAAAACAAAAATTTTATTTTTATAATGGTATATTTTGTTTACTACCTGTATAGGTATATGAGCTGCTATCCGGAAGAGTAATGGTATAAGTTTTCATAAAAACGGCTATAAACTCTTCCATAGCCGCTACTTTAGCCTTAGCTTCGTTTAGCTCTGTAGTTAACTGTTCAATAGCAACATTACCACCAGACTGTAACAACATTCCTTGAACTTGGCTACTCAACTTGTTGTATGTTACAGCACCATCTACAATTTTAACTTCAGTAACCGAAGGGTTTGCTAGCTTGGCTGTGGTAACGGCACCATCTACAATCTTAACCGTGGTGACGGCGGGTGTCGCTAGCTTGTCTGTGGAAATAGCCGCATCCTGAATCTTAGCCGTAGTCACGGCAGCATCTACAATTTTAGCCGTAGTCACTGCTGGACTGGCCAGCTTGTTTGTAGTCACAGAACCGTCAAAAAGTTTAGCTTCAGTGACCGATGGAGTAGCTAACTTTGTAGTGGAAACTGCCCCATCATAAATCTTAGATTCGGTAATCACCGGAGTCGCCAACTTATTGGTGGTGATGGCTCCATCATAGATTTTAGCCTCGGTCACCGAAGGATTAGCTAATTTGGGTGTAGTAACGGCTAAATCTTCGATGTTAAAAGTTGTAACACCGCTAATAGGAATCTTAAAGTTAATTTGTGTCCATTTAGCCACTAGTTGAATCACCGAAACACCATCTCTTTCAATAGATTGAAGAGCCAGAGTCAGAAACAGATTGTCGTTATTTTCTAACTCTAAAGTTTCGGGGTCAAAAGCTTCGAATTCGGAAGTAACATATCCCTCATTGTTTTTACTAAGTCCTGTCAAATTGGTATCGGCTCGAAGCTTATTAACTTCAACATTTAGACTCTGACCAGACTCTAGACCTTTGACGACATAAAATGCACCGTTTAACTGTTGAAACATTTCAATGGTGGTTCCAGTTGGTGCACCTTCCACACTATATGGTAAAGGTGTGATATCATAAGATAAAGTGTATAACATATGTAAAGTTTGTGTATTTAAAGTCCCAGCAGTATCGATACACGAATTGGGATTCAGAGCTCCTATGAATGTTAAACCCGAAAAGGGAAGCATACTAGCATCAATTTGATTTGGAATCACTTTACTAGTAGTGATTGTTTTAACTGTAGCTTCTTGGTTAGTAATAGTAGTGCTAAGAGTCTCAGGGTCATGACTAATAATCATTTGTTTATTACTTTCAGGGTCTACCACATACATAGTATTTTTGCTCATATAAATCTCAGTGGCATACAAAGATTTCCACCAAGCACCCGAATTACCCAGGCTATAACCCGTACCTGCAGGGCCCGAGATACCATCGATACTTGGAACGATACTGTAGTTGGAAATGATGCGGTAATTATCCTCACTTCCCGTGTTAGGAAGTGTAGTGGTATCTCGGTATAAACCCAAATCTCTATACGTAATTTCCTTACTACCAGTATCATAAGATAATACATTGGTTAACTGTGTAGAAGACACCCCTGTATCCCCGCTGAAAGTCCCCGTAACTCCTTCGGGTGTCTCTTCGCGAATCGGCTGAATATACAATGCATTAGCATTAGCAACATTTAATCCACCAGAACCACCACTAATGATAATACTGTTATCTGGTTGATAATAAGAACCAGCGTTATAACCCAGGGCTATCGCGTATTGACCTTGTGTTTGATTACCTGCTGAATAACCCATAGCCACAGAATAAGTTTTTTGGTTGAATTGACCTGCTGAATTACCGATGGCAATACTATTATATTTTTGGCTAACTTGACCTGCAGAGTCACCAATGGCAATGGCTTCGGAAACTTGACCTTGTTGACCGGCTTGATTACCAATAGCCACCGTATATCCTTGCTGACCAGTCTGGCCCGCTTGATTACCGATAGCCACTGCATAATCATTTTGTATGTTTTGACCGGCTTGATAACCGATAGCCACGGTATAATCTCCTTGTGTGGTATTACCGGCACCGCTACCGATAGCCACTGCATACTGCTGCTGAGTATTTTGACCCGCTTGATAACCGATAGCCACCGATTCATTGTCCTGCACAAGGGAACCGGCCTGCATACCAATAGCCACTGCATACTGTTGCTGATTATTGCTACCAGCTTGATAACCGATAGCAATGGCTCCATATTCTTGACCTGTATTACCCGCAACGTCACCAATAGCAATAGCTTCATCTGTTTGATTAGATTGACCTGCACCAAAGCCTAGAGCTACTGCATTAAGACCTTGATTAACTTGACCGGCATATTGGCCTAAATGCACTTGTGGACTTCCAACTTCCCAGCTACTAGTTGCAGGGTTCCAATACAAATAATCAGAATAATAAGCACCACTAACACCTATACCTTCAGAGGCAGAACCAGCCGGACCGGTAGGACCTTGAATACCCTGAGGACCCGGTGGGCCTTCGTAGCCCATTTCTCCCTCTGGGCCTTCCGGTCCTTGAATACCCTGTAAGCCTTGTGGACCGGTGGGTCCTGTCACGCCAATAGACAGCGAATTTAATATATAGGTATGTCCATCGGAAGTTACGAAAACTAAATTTTCACCTTGAGTGGTTAAAATACCAACTACTTCTCCTTCACTATTAGTTAAACTTACAACATTTGTTTTAATACCTTCCGATTGTAAAAAAATGTTGTTTAACACCATTTTTATGTTTTTATTTTGAAATTAAATTATTACACAATAAAATTTAAAAAGATTTTATTAATTTAAACTTTAAATTAATAAACTTTATTACATGTTACTTACAGAGCAAATCCCACCCAAACAATAGTCTAATCCGCCGATAGCAGAACCTACTTGGTTGGCAAACTGTTGGTAACCCGATTGCCCGTTCATAGACTGCATATAGGCTTGATTTAAATCTCCGTAAACCTTTTGCATGGCCATAACATTCGTTTCATAACTAGAGTAAACCCTAAGCAAAATATACATCATTGTTACCACACCGATAAAGGTGGCCGCCAAACCGGCATATAAAATTCCCTTGTAAATCCCCTCATCATTTGGATGATTTGAATACTGAATACCGATAATAATACCCGTAATACCTAAGCCTAACAGAATTATAACCGCTACCACGGCGATAATTTTCCAATAATTAGATTCCATTTTTATTATAGTAAAATATTTTTGCGCATAATAAAAATATTAAAATGAAAAAGTGGGTTTTTATTTTACTCCTGATTATCTCCATTGTTCTAATCGGTCTGGGTATTGCCGGAACCGTGGTGGGTGCTCATCACACGGTTACTAAGGGAAGTGACCAGGCCATTCATCAGTTCTATCTTATCGCTGGTATTTTGGCTCTGATTATCGGTTTGATTATGTTCCTGTATCTTATCTATACACAGGTTCTAAAGAAAAAATCGACCTTAGATAAGTTGCAACCGGAATATTTTGTCACAGATTCTCTAACAGGAGCCTATACCGGAAACGATTATGGAATCTATATGACTAATATTCCTCCCGCCTCTACTAGTCTAGGTATAACCCCTAATATTAACGGGGTTTCATACCCGGTCAACTACACTCCTCAAATTTATGCCAACAACCCGGACCTTCGAATGCGTTTTTAAAGAAAAATAAATAATTTTCCTTATTAAAAATGTTAGCTTGGTTAATTTGGTTGGGTGTGATAGTTGTCATTCTATCCTCCTTTGCAGTAGCTTACTGTTTTACGGAAAAATTTATTAGTGATGGAAAAAATAAGACCAACGCCTTCTGGATTTATATAGGTATCGGTTTGGCTGTTTGGATTGCGGGCCTAATTCTCATCTTTTTAGGAATCAAATTTGGCTTTGGGAGTTGCACTAGAAAGAGTGGCTTTACATGTATGTCGATTCCAAATACTATCTATCCTCAGGTCAAGGGAGAAGTCGCTAGATACAACACAGAGATGAAAAATTTTAATAAGCAATATGCTAATCCTGGTAACCCTTTCTATGGTAAATCCCAAGGACAGAAATAATACTTAAAAGTGATTAAATATGTATAAAAAATTTATACATATTATTTTTTATTATAATCTAAAAATGGCAGATATAGATATCTTTGCACGAGTCAGTTCTATTATTGATATTGGACCAAATGCCGATGGTGTTTACCCTTTCTCAATCAGAGACCGAGATGATGCTAAAAGTTTATATTTAATTCATTATGATGAAAATACTATCGGACAAACTTCCCTGGAAAATCCTCTAAGAGAACATCGTGGCACCATCGTCAGTTTGGACGAACAGCGCATAGTCTGTAGTTCTATTGGTTATGTCCCAGAAGTCGTTGTAGATGCTGCTGATTTTTTGACTAATAACAATATCTTTGCAGCTTCTGGGCTTTTAGATACAGATGGTCATGCTCACAGTCTGATGCGTTTTAAGACTATGAAGAATGACGCTCTCGGTTATTACAATCTAACTGGACAGGAATGTTTTGATATTATTCCTACATATGACGGGACCAATATTCGTGTTTGGAAGCACAAGGGTGAGTTATTAATCTCCACCAATAATAAAATTAATGCTAATAAGTCCAAATGGGGTGGAAGTGTTCAAACTTTTGAAGAGATGTTCTATGATTGTGCTAAAGATAGTGAATTTTATAATACAAATCTATTGACTTCCTTGGATGAAGGATTGATTGCCTATTTTGTAATTATGAATAAGAATCTAGCCCACGCTACTAAGTTTCCTATTGGTTGTGATGACAGAGATTCGGTTCTAGTGTTTACCGGCTATCGTAATCCCGATAATACTTCTCCGGGACCTTACAAATCTTGGGATTCTAATTTGTATCCAATGTCGCTTACAAATTTTGCAGGACTTCCTTCTAATAGAATTTTTATTGCTAAATTCTTGGAAGATAACGAGGTTCCTCTTCATTTAAAGGCCGGTTATAACCCTGAAAATAAACCAGATACTTCTTCCTTTAACAGTTTTGGTGAAAGTATTACTATTCTCTATGAAGTTAACGGTAAAAGACAACAGGTTAAATTTTCTTTACCAACTTATGTAAAGCGTTTTAATTTGTATAATAATCAACCTAACATTTTCTTTGAAACGCATGAAATTTTTACTTTCTGTATGGATAAAGATTTCAGTGAGTATTTGAAACTTTTCCCACCTGTTTTTGATGTTACTCAATTGGAATATTATTCGGAGGCTCCAATTTTCAACGAGATTAATGGTCAAAACCCAACATATTCTGAAAAACAACTTCAAGAAAATTTAATTTATCGTTTTAGAAATGCAATGTCGTGGTATGCAACTTCCCTACCACTGGCTCATCAGAGATATGCTATTCAGTATACCAACACTCTAATTGCAGGTAGAGAAAAGCTAACTGAACTATTAATTATATGGAAAAATGACATTTTCAATAATACTTTGGAATTTCCAAGAGGTGTAAAGTTTCCCAAAGAAGCTTATACATATGTTCGCAACGGTATTGTTGGAATTATGAATAAGAAGATTGGTAAATCTAAACAAGACCAATTGATTCGTGAACTGGTTAATAAGCTAAAGGGTAATTTTATCTATCAACTTTTAGCTAGATATATGGATACTGAATATGGTAAAGATGTTAAATTTTCCTATAATTGGTTAGAGGATTATCGTTATAACAATTATAGGGAAGTTGATAGGGCTATTCCTTGTAATGTAAAAGCTCTTATTAAAAGTTTAGAACAAGAATCTATCCAAGTTACTGCGGAACCAGAGCCTATACCAGAACCAATCATTGCTCCTATATTCGAATTTGATATTAAATCTGCAGATGAATAAAAATACGTTTTATAATTAAATATTAATTATAAAAAATGAGCGAAGAGAAAATTAAAAACATCGAACATACGCTTCAACATTTGTTGAACTATCGTCTAGTTCTAGAAAGGAACATGAACTATCTCAAAAAAGTCACCGATACTCTCTTAGCTGACAATAAACAACTGAAAGAATCCCTACAAGAATCTAACAATAAAATTGCAGAGTTAGAGGTTAAAATCAGTAATCTAGAAATTTTACAATTTACTACTACTCCTTCAAAATTCTAAAAAAAATGATTAAATTTTTAAAAATTTAATCATTTCAAAAATCAATATAAAATGGCTTTTGTTGCTAGTAATATCGATACATACAGAAGATTTAACTCTTATAAAGAGTTGGAAAAAGAACTCGAAATTCCTACCTTTCAAAGAGCCCTGGACGATGAATCGGTTCATCAAATTATGACTTATATTACTGAATCTATATTACGAGGTAAATGTGTAGCGTTAGGTGCACTAGACCTTTGTAAAATAGAAAATCTAAATAAGCTATTTCTGATTGATGGCCAACATAGATACATAGCTATTAAAAAGTTATATGAGACCAAAAATATGAATATTCCCATTAACACCATTATTTATACCGTCAAAGATTTTTCGGAAATGAGAGACCTATTTAGAATCAGGAATCTAGGAAGTAAAGTTCCTTTCTATTATTTAGAAAGTAAAATTAACGAAGATTTAGACCTTCTGAAAAGAATGGAGTCTTTTCTAATGGGAATTCCGATACTTAAAGCCGGAACTGTCAATCGACCATACGCTTCAAGAACGGCTTTTGTCGCAGCTTTGAAGGATTCCAGATACTTCAAAGAAAATGTAATTCATGATGTTGGAGACTTTGAAAACCTGATTATTATACTCAACAATCAGTGTCGTGAAGATGTAGAAGACCCGAAAATCGTTAAAAAATTAGCCATTTCTGAAAGGATGATTTCCACATGGAAGTCTTGTGATTGGTTTCTAAGTTACGACCATAATTTTTCTTATCTATACAATTCTGATAAGGTAAGAATGGGAATGGCCATGTTAAATGGATTGATGAATATCGACGAATGAAATTTTAACCATTTTTAAAATGGTTAAAACTAATATTTAAATTGATTAACTTTTCCGAAATGGATGGGAAAGTTCCTATACTCAAAATCGGATTTTAAAACACAATTCATGTTTATTTTTCGTGTTTAAACATTTAAATAAATCCTTATTTAAATGTATTTCGAAGAACAATATTGTAAAAATTTTAAATAAAAATATACTGGGTTATTGTTCAGGAGGGTCCAACTTTCAAAGCTAAATTTTCATAATCGAAGTTCCCTATATTTGGTCTATAATTTTGGACCTTTTTAAAAATTTGTATTTTAAGGGATTATTTCGAAAACTCCAAAAATAAAACATTCAAATTATTTAAAGTTGCTCCGAAAAATACTACATCCATATTTGAATTTTAAATACAAAATCGTAATTATTTTTCGGTTACAAAAATCCAAAACTGTTCAGGAAAAATGCTTATTTGATATGAATATTGTAAAAAGTTTCAATAAAAATATACTGG
>JACCDP011115632.1_pt1 | contig 19773 bp, 20 predicted proteins | sample 7445841 | NCBI WGS metagenome assembly JACCDP01 (sample SAMN15323441, study PRJNA562643) | freshwater metagenome | isolation source: river surface water | place: USA:Blue River Watershed | collected 2017-08-17
TGAGCAAAATATCAAACCAACTTGTGAATTGACTCAACAACCTGAGTCGTTCACCGCGCCATCGGGCATGATGGTTTTGCAAAACTTGGCGTCGTCGAGTTTGGCGTCATCCAACTTCGCGCCTTTGAGGTTGGCACCACTCAGCACCGCGCCCTTGAGGTTGGCTTTGGAGAGCACGGCGTCGCTCAAGTCTGCGCCTGACAGGTTGGCGTCGCGCAGGTACGCATTGGTGAAATTGGCCAGGTGCAAGTTGGCACCGCTGAAGTCAGTGCGGCGCAAATTGGCGTCCTCAAAGTTGGTGACCAAAGTACGTTTTTCCATGGGCCGTTCGCCCATGTTCGCCTTGCTCATGACAGCGCCCGACAAATTCGCGTTTTGGAAGTCGGCGCCACGCATGTCACGCCCGCTCATGGGGGCGTCGGTCAAGTCGCAGTACTTGCAGACATTGGTGGTTTTGAAGTCTTCCAGCTTGTTGGCATCAAAGGCCCCCGCAGACCAGGGAGCGACCCCCAAAGCCAGGGACAGCGCCAGCCAGCGCACGGGGTGAGAAACAACTGCATGAGCCACGGCACCATCCTTGAGGGTTGAAATGATGGTTGAATAATAACCAAGTCAAGCCCCGTGTTTTCGGAAGGGTCCTGGGGAGCACAGGCCCCAATCGTGCGAAGATCAGGCAACTTGAAAGACGCCCTAGCATGTTGTCACTGCTGAAGAATTGCCATCCTTGGATGGTCGCCGCCCGCACAGGCTTGCTGACGCTGTTGATGGGGTTCATGGGGCCCAGCTGGGCCTACACCCTCACATGCGATGTGCAGGCCAAGTTTCCAGAGATGGACAAAATCGTCTTGGACCCGGCCACGGTCACCATTGACATCACCTCGATTGGCAACCATCTGTACATCAAAATGGAAGGCCCCAAGCTCTACAACATGTTTGCCAACACCATCATCAGTCCGGAGTTCGAAGGCCAAGACCTGACCTCAGACACCAGCATTTGGGTGCGGCGCAAAAACGTGCAAAGCAAAGAAGAAACCGAAATCAAAATCATGCGTCAGCCGGTTTACTTGAAAGCCATGAAAGATGTGAAACGATATGGCAAAGACTTGAAGCTTTTGGTCACCGGCCCTTGTCAACTTCCCAAAAACTAATGCCCATGAGCCAACTCATTGTTCGCCAATTGCTGATTGATTTGGAAACACCCATCGCCGTGCGCTGGAACGGCGGCGATGCGTTCACCTCGGCTTTCATGAACGCCTTGTCCATGAGTTTTCCGGTGGGCGAGCAGTTCTTCATCGACAGCCTGCGCCGCGCCCAAAAAGAACTCACACCCGCGCAGCAAAGCGCCTTTGCCCCTGAACTCAAAGGCTTCATTGGACAAGAGGCCACACACCGGCGCCTTCACCAACTCTTCAACCAGCACTTGGAAAACCAGGGTCTGGTCAACCATTGGGCACCCCGTGCACTCAAGCGCATTGCCAAAGTCGAGCACATGAATGTGCGACACGCTGTGGCTGCCACGGCCTCCACCGAGCATTTCACGGCCGTCTTGGCGCAGTGGTTGTTGTCCAACCCGGCTTTTTTGGCACAAGCTGAACCGCGGTTGCAAACCCTGTGGCATTGGCATGCCAGCGAAGAAAGCGAACACCGTTGCACCGCTTTTGACATGTACAAAGCCCTCAACGGCAACGAGGCATGGCGCTTGCAATGGATGCGCCTGACCACCTGGTACTTGCTCACCGATTTGCTGCGACAAACCGTCAACAACCTGTGGCATGACGGCAGCTTGTTCAAGCCCAGCACCTGGCGCAGTGCCTGGGTGTTTTTGTTCTCCAAGCAAGGCTTGTTCCGCTCGTCTTACGCCATGTGGCGGCGTTATTTCCACCCCGACTTCCACCCCCAACAAGACGACGACAGCTTGTCCAAGGCCTGGTTGCAAAGCCACGAAAATACCTATGCCCGTGTGGGCAGCACCACGTAAGGACCGCCATGCTCGACCCGCAAGCACAAACCCTGCTTCAACTCATGAAAGACCGAGGCGTGCCGGAACTCAACGCGCAGCCCGTGCTGGAAGCGCGTGACTACTACTTGGTTCGCAAAGCCCTCACGCAACCCGACCCACTGCCCACCTCGGTATGCAAAGACCACGCCTTGACCTTTGGCGCGGTGCGCGAATACCGGCCCATGGGCGTGTCTGCCAAACAGGTGCTGCCGGCCTTGGTGTACTTCCACGGTGGTGGTTGGGTGATTGGCAACATCGACACCCACGATGTGCTGTGCCGTCAGTTGTGTGATGCCAGCGGTTGCGCTGTGTTCTCGGTTGATTACCGCTTGGCGCCCGAACATCCCTTCCCGGCCGCTTATGACGATGCCTTGCATGCGTTTCACTGGGTGGTGGACAACGCCACCAGCTTGCACATCGACCCCACACGCGTGGCCGTGGGTGGTGACAGCGCGGGCGGCAATTTGGCCGCTGCGGTGTGTTTGGGCTCGCGTGACAGTGCCCAGCCGCCCGCCTTTCAATTGCTCATCTACCCGGCCACCATCATGTACCCCGACACGCCAAGCTACCACGCCAATGGCCAAGGCTACTTGCTGACCGCGGCCGCCATGCACTGGTTCATGGACCACTACCTGCCCAACGCGGCAGACCGCCACGATTGGCGGGCGTCGCCTTTGAAAGCCCCAAGCCATGCGAATCTGCCCCCTGCACTGGTCTTGACCGCAGGCTTTGACCCGCTGCGCGATGAAGGCTTGATGTATGCCGATGCGATGGCTGCTGCCGGTGTCGCCACCGAATACGTTTGCTTCGAGCGGCAAATCCACGGCTTCATCACCATGGGTCGGGTTTTGCGCGAATCGCATGCTGCGGTGAGCGTGTGCGCCGATGCGCTCAAGCGCTATTTGAAATGACCTGTCACCCATGAGAGTGTTGTTTGTTTGTTTGTGGATGTTGGGCAGTTGGGCGCATGCAGCCGACGACACAGCCCCTGGCAAGTCCGCCGTGGAAGGTATGGCGGCCACCAAATCGGCCGCCACGGCCAATGTCGAGCGCGGACGCAAGCTGTTGCTCAACCGGCAAGACACAGGTTGCATCTTGTGCCATGTGGTGCCCGGCTTCAAGGATGGCGGAAACATGGGTCCCAGCCTGGTGAATGTGGGCCAACGTTTGAGCCCCGAGATGCTGCGCCAGCGCATTGCCGATCCGCGTGTTCTCAACCCGCAAACTTTCATGCCCGCGTACTTCAGCACCAAAGGTTTGCAAAACGTGGCCAAGCCCTTGAAAGGCAAGACCGTCCTCACCGAGCAAGCGCTGGAAGACATCCTGGCTTATTTGCTCAACCCGCCGAAGGAATGACGTTGATCGATTTGTTGAACCGCCGCGATTTTTTAAACCACTGCGCCCAAACTTCCTTGGCCACCAGTGGTTTGCTGCTGGGCACACCAGCCTTGGCCCAAGTGGACAAGCTCACGCTCAGCGGTCTGGCCGAATCGCGCTTGCGCACCTTTGAGGAAATGGTCAAACCCTTCGTGGTCAATCAACCGCTCGAAAAAGGCGGCGTCAGTCTGACCCTGCCAGAGCTGGCCGACAACGGTCACTTGGTGCCCTTGCACTTGAAGGTGGACAGCCCCATGACCGAGGCTTCCCATGTCACCCACATTTACTTGGTGTCACAACGCAACCCCGTGCCCCTCATGTGTTTGTTTGTGCTGGGCCCGTGGAACGGCCGCGCTGAAATCAACACCCGGGTGCGTTTGTCGGGCACGCAACTGGTGGTGGCCTTGGCCCGTTTGTCGGACGGCACCTTCCGCTACCAAACCCAAGAAGTGGCCGTGACCGAAGCCGCTTGTGTGGACAATGGCCCATGAGCAACGCCCGCCTGCAACTCCCTCCGCGCATCGTTGAAGGCGATGTGTTCAAACTGCGCCTGCTGGTCAACCACCCGATGGACAGCGGCTTTTTGCGCGACATCGACGGTGTCCTCATCAAGCGCAACGTGATTCGCCAACTCACCTGCACCTTGAACAACCAAGAGGTGTTTCGCGCCGAGCCCACCACCGGCATTGCTGCCAATCCCTTGTTTGAGTTTTATTTGCGCGCTGTCAAATCGGGTGAATTGCATTTCCGTTGGGTCGACGACAAGGCCAATATTGGTGAGATGCGCCACCCCTTGGTGGTGCAGTTGGCCAACAGTTCAAGCGCACCGAAGCCATGAAGCAGCTCTTGGTTTGTTTTTTGACGCTGGGTTTGTGGCTGGGCCAAGCTGGTGCCCAGCAGCGCAACATCCCCTTGGATCAACTCCAATCAGGCTTGGCGTTCTCCAGCCCCGAGGTGCGTGGCTTGCAACTCGATGACGATTTCGCCAGCCCCAGCGCCCACGGTATCGACAAGGGCGCGCAACTGTGGAATCAAGCGGCTGGCACCAGCAACAAAAGCTGCGCCTCTTGCCATGGCGATGCCAATGACAGCATGAAGGGCACGGCCACGCGTTACCCGGCCATTGACAAGGCCACAGGCAAGTTGTTCAACCTGGAAGACCGGATTCGCAATTGCCGCTCCAAGCAACAAAAGGCCAGCAACTGGCCGCTGGAGTCCGATGAGTTGTTGGCCATCACCTTGCATGTGACGGGTGCTTCCAAAGGCATGCCAATTTTGGTGAGCATCGACGGCGCTGCGAAAAAACATTTTGAAGCCGGGCAAAAGCTCTACATGACGCGCCAGGGTCAGATGAACTTGTCGTGCACCCAATGCCACGACCAGCACTATGGTCAACGCCTCTACAACGACAAGCTCAGCCAAGGCCACCCCAATGGCTACCCCATCTTCCGTTTGGATTGGCAATACCTGGCGTCCCTGGAGCGGCGCTTGCGGTTTTGTTATTCGAGCGTGAAAGCCGAGGTGCCGCCTTGGGGCCATCAGGACATGCGCAACCTGAACCTGTATTTGATGTGGCGCGCGCAAGGCCTGCCCATCGAGGTGCCTGCGGTTCGCAAATAAGGCTTAGAACGAGGCCAACACCTTTTGCCACAAAGCAGGTGTGACCTCGGGCATGACGCCAAACCAGGCGGCAAAGGCGGGCCGCGCTTGGTGCAACAACATGCCCAAACCGCCCACGGTGGGGTTGCCTCGCGCTTGGGCACGCAACAACAAATCGGTTTGCAGCGGCGTGTACACAATGTCCGACACCAAGGCATGGCGTGGCAATGCATCGAGTTGAATGTCCAAAGCGGCTTGCCCTTGCATGCCTTGCGTGGTGGTGTTCACCAGCAACGCTGCATCGGCCAAGGCGGCGTGGCGTTGCGCCCACGCCAGCGCTTGCACGGGTGCGCCAAATTCAGCGGCCATGGCCTGCGCTTTGTCCAAACTGCGGTTGAGCAAACGAATGTCTGTGGCACCGGCATCGGCCAAGGCCCACACCACCGCGCGTGCTGCACCCCCAGCGCCCAACACCACAGCGGGTCCTGCACTGGCTTGCCAGGCGGGTTGTGCTTCACGCAGGCTTTGGACATAGCCAAACGCATCGGTGTTGGTCCCGCGCAAACGGCCATCGGGCTGCACCACCACCGTGTTGACCGCGCCGATTTGCCGAGCCACATCGTCCATGTCGCTCAGGCATTCCAGCGCCTGCACTTTGTGCGGCAAGGTGAGGTTGCATCCGGCAAAACCCAGCGCAGACAAACCCGCCAGTGCTTCGGGCAAACGCAGCGGGTTGACCGGCAAGGGCAGGTAAACGCCCTGCAAACCGTGCTCGGCAATCCAGTGGCTGTGAATCAGGGGTGAGCGTGAATGTTTGATGGGCCAACCCATCACGCCGGCCATCACGAAGGAGGAAGAAGCAGTGGTCATGATGCCCTCAAGCATAGCTTCGAAAATATGGCGAAAGGGCGTCATCCTGTGAAACAATGTGTCAGCCCTTTCCGACACCCACGATGCAAGCTGTTCAGCCTCTCAACACCGCCCGCCTTCATCAATTTTTAGCCGACCTCACGCGCTTGGTGGACAACGCACCGCCCGAGCAAGAGTTGTTGGCCCAAGCCAAACACCTGCTCTATCCCTTGCTGCGCAATGACGATTGGCTCAACCCCGAACTGGCGCAGCCCCATCCACAGCACTACCAACAATTTCTGCTTTACGCGGACCCGCAAGACCGCTTCTCGGTGGTGAGCTTTGTGTGGGGCCCTGGGCAAGCCACGCCGGTGCACGACCACACGGTGTGGGGCTTGGTGGGCATGTTGCGCGGCTCGGAGTCGTGTCAGCCCTACAGCCGCATGTCCGATGGCCGCTGGGTGCCTGCAGGTTTTCAAGTGGACATGTTGCCCGGTGACATCGAAGCTGTGTCACCGCGCATCGGCGACGTGCACAAGGTTTGGAATGCCCTGCCCAACCAAGTCTCGATCAGCATCCATGTGTATGGCGGCAACATTGGAAAAATAGAGCGGCACAGTTACCGCGAAGACGGCAGCCGCACCACTTTCGTCTCGGGCTACAGCAATGTCATGCTGCTGGGTGAGCAGAAAGAGGCCTTGTGGACCAGCCCGCCCCCCGTGGCCCAATTGAGAATGAGCTCTGGCAGCCCGCATGCAGCGCCCCAACCTGTTGTGGCTCCTGTGCCTGTGGCAACACCCCCGCTCACGGCGGCACCTTCTGCGGCGGTCCCACCGCCCACTCCCCAGCCTGCGCCCCAACCCGCTGTAGTACCAGTTGCCCCAACAGCCGTTGCAGCGCCCGCACCCGCGCCCGCTGCGGCCCCTGAAGTGGTCATGGACCCTGGCCACCCCTACCCCGTGGCGACTTACCAGCAAGTGCGCCAAGCCTTGCTGGAGAAACAAGAAATCGCATTGGTCGATGTGCGCGAAGAAGACCCGTATGCGCAAAGCCATCCCTTGTTTGCCATCAACCTGCCCTATGGCCGCATCGAGTGCGATGCGCAGCTGCGCATTCCTCGCCTGAACACACGCATCGTGTTGATCGACAACGGTGAAGGTTTGGCGGTGCGTGCTGTGCCTGTGTTTGAACGCTTGGGCTACACCGAAGTTGCTGTTTTGCAAAACGGTTTGGCGGGCTGGGCCGCTGGTGGTGGCGAACTGTTTCGCGACGTCAACGTGCCCAGCAAAGCCTTTGGCGAGTTGGTCGAGTCGCAACGCAAAACCCCTTCTTTCTCAGCGCACGAAGTCAACGCACTGCTCGAGCGCGGCTCGGACATGGTGGTGTTGGATGCCCGCCGTTTTGACGAATACCAAACCATGAGCATCCCCGGCTCCATCAGCGTGCCCGGTGGCGAGTTGGTGTTGCGGGCGCGCTCGTTGGCACCCAGCGCCACCACCCGCATCGTGGTCAATTGCGCGGGCCGCACCCGCAGCATCATTGGGGCGCAGTCGCTCATCAATGCTGGCATCCCCAACCCGGTGTGCGCCTTGCGCAATGGCACCATCGGTTGGACCTTGGCAGGCCTCGAGTTGGAGCACAAAGCCGACCGACGCTTTGGCCCGGTGAGTGACGCCGATAAAAGCAAATCTGCAGCCACCGCTTTGGCCTTGTTGTTCCGCGCTGGCGTTCAACGCATCGACCGCGACACCCTGGCGCAATGGCAAGCCGACACCACACGCAACACCTATGTTTTTGATGTGCGCACGCCCGAGGAATACGCGCTGGGGCATTGGCCCCAAGCCATCAGCGCGCCTGGTGGCCAACTGGTGCAAGAAACCGATCACCATGTGGGTGTGCGCGGTGCACGCTTGGTGGTGTATGACGACGATGGTGTGCGGGCTTCTCTCACCGCATCGTGGCTGGCACAAATGGGCTGGGAAGTGGCGGTCTTGAAAGACGTGCAAGCACCAGACCTGACGAACACCGACACTCCCCATCTGCACCAATTACCCGACACCCTGGAGCACGTGCCCGAGGTGGACCCGGCGACCTTGAAAGAATGGTTGGCCAACCGCAGCAACCTGAGCATGGTGATTGATGTGGGCGACAGTGCCACGTATGTGAAGCGCCACATTCCCGGCGCGTGGTGGCTGTTGCGCTCGCAGATGGCGCAAGACTTCACCCGGGTGCACAAAGCCAATCGCTATGTGCTCACCTGCGCTGATGGCCGTGCTTCACGCTACGCCGTCGCCGAACTCAAACCGCTGGTGCGCCCCGGTGTGGAAGTGCTGTGGTTGCCCGGCGGCAACGCGGCTTGGATGGCACAAGGCTTCAGCACCCAACAAGGCGAGTCTTATGTGGCCAGCCCACGCATCGACCGCTACCGCCGACCTTACGAAGGCACCAACAACCCCACGGAAGCCATGCAGGCTTACTTGGATTGGGAATACGGTTTGGTGGAACAACTGCGCCGCGATGGCACACACCATTTCAAGGTGATTTAGCCAACAAGCTTTGCACCCATTCAAGCTGCTGGGGCAGGCAAACGGTTTTCAAGTCGTAACGTTCCACGGCACGGGCACGCGCTTGAGCGCCCAACAAGGCCCGCTCCTCTGGGTTGTTCAACAGGTCTGCAACCGTGTGGGCCAAAGTCAGAGGCTCAAAAAAGGGCACCAACTTGCCTGTGACGCCGTCTTCGATGGCTTCCAACACGGGTGGCGTGTCGCTGGCAACAATGGCGCAGGCCGAACTCATGGCCTCGATCAAACTCCAACTCAGCACAAACGGATACGTCAGGTACACATGCACCCGGCTGATTTGCAACATGGTGAGGAATGCGTCGTAGGGAATGCGCCCCAAGAAGTGCACCCGCGACCAATCACCGTCACTGATTTGACCTCGCACTTCATCGATGAACATGTGCTTCCAAGTTTGACCAGGTGGCGGTTTGGCACCGTAACTGACGTCATCGCCACCGACGATCAACACCTGGGCTTGAGGGCGTTGGCGCAACAAAGTGGGCAAGGCACGCATGAACACGTGGTAACCCCGGTAGGGCTCCAGATTGCGGCTGACAAAGGTCACCACTTCATCGCCTCGCGTCCACTGGTGGTCTCCAAGGCGCAAACAAGCCTGTGCGTGGGGTTGGATGTGTGCCGTGTCGATGCCGTCATGAACCACTTTGATGCGTTGACGCATCTGCGGCTCGTAGGTGCTGGCTTGCCAATGGGTGGGTGAAATGGCCGCGTCCACCAAGTCGTTGTGCAAGATGTTGACCGTGTTTTTCAAAAACAAGCGGCTGCTGTCATCCACGGCTGTATGGGCAAATTCAGGGTCAAAACCAACATCCTGTCCTTGGGTCTGGTAGTACATCTCGCAATACACACCCAGCTTGGTGTGCGGCCAGACCTGCTTGATCAACAGGCTCTCGCCCCAGGAAGGATGGGCCAACACCACATCCGGTGTGAAGCCGAATTCGTCGCGTTGCTGCGTGGCCCAGCGCATCACGGCTTCGGCGCGAATCACCTTGGTTTCGAGGTCCATCACCCAAGGGTGGATGTGGGGCGTGGAGCCCCGCTGTGGTTGGTAACTGTGGACACGCACCCCTTGCCAAAGGGTTGGCGGCTGGCGGGTTAATTTCAAGGCATGCACCTCATGACCTTGTGCCACCAAGGCGGGGGCCAGGTGCTTGAACTGCCCTGGGAAATTTTGATGCAGAAAAAGGACTTTCATCCTCGCCAGCCTCAGGCGCCCCAGCGCATCCGGTTGAGCAAACCGTCCTTCTTGACCACGGTGTGCCAAACCACCGCCAACAAGTGCAAGACCACGAGCGCTATCAGGGCAAAAGCGGTGAGCTCGTGCACTTCAGACAAGATCGACTTGAACTCTGCTTGGGCTTCCCAAAACCTTGGCAAAACCACACCAAAAAACTTCACCGGGTAGGGTGAAAAACTCGAACCCAAAAAACCGCTGACAGGCAACAGCACCATCACCGCATACATGAAAGCATGGTTGAGCTTGGCCACTTTGGCTTGCCAATCGGGCGTGTTGGGCATGTGAGGGGGCACCGAGTGCGTGACTCGCCAGCCCAAACGCCACAGCACCAAAAACCCCAACACGATACCAATGGACTTGTGCAAATTGAACCAGTAGGCACGCACACCGGGCGGGTCTTTGGGGATTTCTTCCATCCACAAACCCAGCCCCAACTGGGCAATCAAACCCAATGCCAGCGCCCAGTGCAACAGCACCATGACGCGGTTGTAGCGTTCATCGTTCATTGGGTGACCACGCCCCAAGGCAACTTGCCCGTGGGAATTTCTTTCACCATCTTGCGGCTGGCGATATCCACCACGCTGACAGCGTGGCTGCGGCCTGAAGCCACGTAGAGTTTTTGGCCATCCGGGCTGAACGCCATGTTCCAGGGGCGTTGACCGATGGCGATGTTTTCAACCCATTCAAAGTTGTCAGTGCGCACCACCGACACATTGGCGTCGCCGCCATTGGTGGCGTACACCAAAGTGCCGTCAGGGGACACGGCCACGCCTGAGGTGCGTTTGCCCACAGCTTGCTGGCCCATCACCTGGCGGGTTTTCATGTCGATGGCCACCAAGAGGCTGTCACTTTCCACCGCCACATAGGCCTTGCTGCCATCGGGTGTGAAAGCGATGCCACGTGGGCGTTGGCCCACTTTGACCGAGCCAACTTGCTTGCGTTTGCTGATGTCCAAGATGTCCACTTGGTCGGCCTCTTCGGCAGACACCAACATGAATTTGCCATCGGGACTGAAGACACCGTGCTCGGGGTTTTTGCCGTGCACAGGAATGGAGAACAGCACTTTGAAGGTTTTGACGCTGACAAAGCTGATGCTGTTGTTGCCTTCATTGGCCACGCCCAACAAGTCGCCCTTGGGTGAGCAGTACACCGCTTCAGGGGATTCGCCCAACTTGACGCGTTTTTCAATCTTGCCGCCAACCGGGTCGATTTGCCACAACTCTTCCGCGTTTTGTTCGGACACATAAATTTTGGAACTGCCTTTGCACACGGCCAAACCACGGGGCTTGCCACCGGTCTCGATGGTGTTCAAGACGGTATCGGTTTCAACATCAATCACCGACACCGTGCCGGCGCCTTCATTGGTGGCGTAAGCGCGGGCTTGGCCCCAAGCGGGCGCCGAGAGGGTGAGCGCAGACAAGGCCAATGCTGCAAAAGGTGTGAAGATTTTCATTGGTCAAACCTCAATGGGAGTGCAAATCAAAAAACGCATCTTAGAACAGGCTAGAAAAAAGGCCTCGGGAAATGATCCCGAGGCCTGTGTGCTGCTTAGAACTTGTAAGCGGCTTTCACGCCGACGATCCAGTTGAAGGGGGCGGCGGGTTCGTAACTTCTGGAGTTGCTGTCATTGACTTTGATGGAACCTATGTATTTCACATCGGTCACGTTATTGAGTGTGACGTACTCCGTGAAATTCCAGGGCCCTGATTTTTGGTTCAAACTGCCGCGAAGGTTAAACACGGTGTAGCCAGCGGCTGCAGTACCCGCAGTGTTGGCATCATCGACTTCCACTGAGCTGCTGTTGACGACATTCAATGCAGTTTGAAATCCCCAAGCAGGATAAGACCAAGCCAATTCAGCGAAAGCTTGGTTTTTATAAGTTCCAGGAATGCGATTCCCTTTGAGCACCGTTGCGCTGAAATCTTCATTGAATTTGGCTTCCAGCAATGTGTAAGAGGCATAAGCGGTGAAGTTCATTGGCAATAAAGCGTCAACAGACAATTCCGCACCTGTTCGCTTTGTGGATTTACCGTTTTGGTAACTGGTTCTTCCACTGACGGTGGTGTTCACAATGATTTCGTTTTTTGTGTCCACTTGAAAAACAGTCGCATTGACCTTGGTGTTGTCGTCTAAAAATGCTTTGACCCCTGCTTCGTAATTGTTACTGGTGCTGGGTTTCAAAGCCAGGTTGGGGCCAGTGCCCGTGGTGGCATTTAAGAACGATGTTTCTACCAATGTTGGTGTTTCAAATGCTTGACCAGCATTCACATACAAATTGACAGCCGGATTTAACTTGTAAATTCCACCAACGACAGGTGTTGTTTTGGTGTACCGAACACTTCCGCTCGAATCGCAATACCTGACAGTGAATGTACCCGCACACTGGGCTGGAGTTCCAACCAATTCATCTTCAAATTTCAAATTGAGGTTTGAACGCCGAACACCAGCATGGACATCAATTTGTGGGGTGAATGTCAAACTTCCCTGCACATACTGGTCTGAAGTGGTCGCAGTTTGTTTTTCATTTCTGTTGAAGTTGACTGTAATTGCTTCACGAGCAACGCCGTCTACAGCATTGATGTCTTTTCTGTCGTCGAGCATTTGAGAATAAGTGACCCCACTGGTGATCGAGTAAGGCATGTCAGAAACTTGTCCTTTGTGGGACCAACGTATTTCAGTGCCCATGAAGGTTCTGTCAATCACACTAGCCCGGCTGTTAAGTGGGGCTGCAAGATTCGCTACATATAAGATTTGATTGTTGTCACGCTGCCCTGCATAGGCCAAGACATTCAAGCTGTTTTTGGCATCCAGTGCTTTTTCAAAATTGAAACCAATCTGCGTCGTCCCTCTGGCAACCCGAGAATTTACTGTTTTTGAGTCTGGGTTAGCTGCTGTTCTTGCTTCATTCACTTTCAAACCACCCGGATCTTTGGCATCTTGATCAAACCAGCTCAGCAAGGTGGTGAGCTTTGCGTCTTCTCCGATGGTGGTTTTGAGTTTGGCCGTTGCTTGCTTCTTGGTGCTTGCGCTTTGCTCACGGTAGCCATCTGATTTGAAATTCGAATAGCCCAAGACGTAGTCAACGCCAGATGACGAGCCCGCAGCTTTCACAGATTGGATATAGGTTTCATAACTGCTGGCCAACAAATCGCCAGAGACTTCCGGTGTTTTGGGCGCGTTCTCGGTGAACATCTGAATCACACCACCCGACGAATTGCCATACATGGCCGAGAAAGGGCCGCGCATCACTTCAATGGAGTCCATCATGCCCAGGTCCACGCTGCCGGGGTTGCCAATGCCGTCGGGCATGGACAAAGGAATGCCGTCCACATACACGCGAATACCGCGCACACCAAACGCTGAACGCGCACCAAAGCCGCGTGAAGAAATTTGCGGGTCTTGGGCCATCTGTGTGCGGTTTTGCGCGGTGATGCCGGGCACACGGGCCAAGCTCTCTGACAAGGTCATGCGCAATTGGCCGTCTTGAATTTGTTCCTTGCTCACTTTGTCAATCGACATGGGCAAATCAAAACTGTCTTGCTCGGTTTTGGTGGCGGTGATGACCACGGAAGACAAGGTTTTGGTTTCTTCGGCCAGGGCCAGTTGGCTGGTCAAGCACATCACGGCAAAAGGAATGGCGGCGTATTTTTTCAACATAGGAGCTCTCTGCAAATCAATGTTCAGGAAAGGCATGCCAGTTCGGCAAAGCCCACGAGTCTATGCAAAGCAAGACTTTTCCCCTAATGAACATATGCAAAGACCCGCACGTGTGACCTAGCAATTTTCTGGAGGCGTTGTCAGTTATTATTCGCCGCTTTGACGCGGTCCTCCCTTGATTCATCTCGGTCTTGACCCTGACAACCCTTCATTTGTGTGCACAGGCGGTCTGATTTGAAGTCTTTTTTCTCCCGACTCAAAAGCAACAACCCCCACTGGGACGTTGAACCACTTTGGTTTGAATGGCTGGTGCTGGTGGGTTTGTTCATTTTTTCCACTTGGCTCTTGGGCATCCAGGGCGTTTGGCAACTGCTCATCAGCTCGGACCCAACCGGCATCACTTTGATCATCATCATTGTGTTTGCGGTGTCCACGCTTTGGTGCGGCGTGCGCTCCAAAGAACTCGCCAAACAACGCGAGCTGCTGCAACAAGCGGTGGCCAAGGGCTATGAAGGCCTGACGAGCTGCCCCGGTTGGGTGGGCGAATACTGGAATGCACTGGCCGCCAACCCGCAAGACAGCGGCGCACCGCTGGACCTGTTGATGGACAAAACCCATGGCCCGCACACCACCGCATGGTGGGTGAATGGGGTGCAACTCAAGTTGGGCCTGCTGGGCAAGGTGATTGGCTTCTCGGTGTTGGCCATGCAAATTGGTCAGATTCAAAGCTTTGACCCCAGCCAAGCACAAGACTTGTTGCGCAACCTCACCTCGGGCTTGGGCGTGGCACTGCTCACCACCATGGTGGGCTTGGTCGGCAACATCTTGCTGGGATTGCAACTCACCCGCATGGACCGCTTCTCCGACGAATTGGTGGCCCAAGCCCAACGCCACGGACTGCGCATCGGTCGCTAAGGCGACAAGCCCGTCATGCGCAAAAACCGTTTCGCTCGCGAACCCGAGGTCGATCCTTTCTACGACATGTTGTTCAACATGTTGATCGCCTTCGTCTTTTGTTTCATCATCGCCTTGCTCGCCATGAACCCCAAGGCCACCAAAACAGGTGACATCCCTGCCAAAGCGGAATTCATCATCACGCTGTCTTGGCCGGACCGCGACCCCAATGACATCGACTTGTGGGTGCAAGGGCCGTCAGGACAAAGCGTGTGGTTTCGCAACCGCGAAGCCGACCTGATGCACCTGGACCGCGATGACCGTGGCAACTCGAACAACACCATCATGGTCAACGGCAACAAAGTGGTGAACCCCTTGCGCCAAGAAGTGGTGACGATTCGCAGCATCGTGCCCGGCGAGTACGTGGTCAATGCCAACTACTACGACACCAAAGACATCGATCCCAACGACCCCTTGGCCGGCCAGCCGGTGGAAGTGTCTTTGTCGATCATCAAAGTCAACCCCAAAGCCGAGGTCATCTACTATGGCCAAGCGCGTTTGGAAAGCCGAGGCAAAGAGCTCACCTTGGCCCGTTTTTCGGTCACGCCCAATGGCGGCGTGGACAACATCAATACCATCCCCAAATCACTCATGACTGCGAACTGACATGACTCTGACCTTCATCCTTGTATTCGTTTTGTTTGCCCTGTTGCTGGCACTGGCCTTGGTGTTTTCAAAGTGGCCCAACTGGCTCAAAGGCTTTTTGGCCGTGGCCGTGACCGGCTTTTATTTCTGGGGCTACGCCAGCGTGCATTCGTTGTTGGGCATTCCCAGCACCGACGCTTTGCCCGAGCGCTTTGTGATGATTGCCGCCATCGTGGACGAGCCGCGCCCCAAATTTGCCGGCGCCTTGTACCTGTGGGTCACACCCATCGTCGAAGGCCAAGGCGTGTTGCAACCACGTGCTTACAAGCTGCCCTACAGCCGACCCGTGCATGAAATGATTGTGGAGGGCATGCGCAAAGGGCGCGATGGTGTCAACCAAATGGGCACGGCTGAAGCCAAGCCTGGCGATGGCAAAGGTTCGGGCTGGCTCAAACCCGGCAACGATGAACAAGAAGTCAAGATCATGGACTTGCCCACACCGCAAGTACCGGAAAAATAACCATGCGATACCACTTTGCACTTTCATTGATCGGTGTCTTGTTGCTCAGCGCTTGCGACAAACCAGCGCAGGAAGACCCGTTTTTCCCTTTGGTCAAAGGCAAGCGTTGGGTCTACCAAATTGAAACGGTTTACGACGCGCCGGATGCCACCACGGTCAAACAAACGTTGGAAATGAAAAACCTGGGCAGCGCCGAATTGAGTGACGGCAGCACGGCGTGGATTCGTCGCAGCAGCAACGGTCATGAATACTGGTTGCGCAGCGGCAAGGACGGTATCTCCAGAGTGGCCATGAAAGCACCGCTGAAAGAGCGGGCCATCATGGACGATGAAGAACGCATGGTGCTGCCCAAGGCCTTGACGGTGGGAGCCACTTGGACCACCACCACGGTGCCCTATGTGTTGCGACGTCGCAATGAAAAGCCATCGGACTTTCGCTATTTGCCCAAGTACCAAAACCTGCCCATTGTGTTCACCGTGATGGAGCTCGATGTGGGCCTGGACACACCCGCCGGACACTTTGATGGTTGTGCACGGGTGGAGGGCAAGCTGGATATTTTGTTGTGGAGCGATGATGCTTTCGCCTACAAACCCAATCATTTGGTACAGCAAGAGTGGTACTGTCCTGGGGTCGGTTTGGCTCAACTCGAACGCGTTGAACCCACCACCACCAAGCTGCTGCAAGGTGGTGTGATGCGCATGAAATTGATGACCATGCCGTGATGCTGACACGAGCTTGACGCGGTGCTAACAACAGCTTACGAACGCACCTTGAATTGACCTAGACACCGCCTTTGTGCGGTGTCTCTTTTTGAGAAATTCAACATCTCTCTATATCCGACTAGGGTTTGTTCTAGGCGCGGTCTTATACAAGTCAATCAAAATTGACGCCGTTAGTTGTGTTCCCCTTGTTAAACCCTGAAGGAATTTTTTATGAAACTTTTGATGAAATCCGTAGCGTTTGCTGCCGCCTTAGGCGCCGCATCGCTGGCCAGCGCACAAAGCTGGCCTGTCTACGGTGGCGATACCGGTAACCAGCGCTACAGCCAAGGTAGCCAAATTACCCCCGCCAACGTGAGCAAACTCAATGTGAAATGGGCTCTGCAATTGGGATCCAACCGTTCACAAGAGTCCAGCCCCATTTTGGTTGGCGACACCTTGTACGTGACCTCCTCTTTCGGTCCCAAGAACGTGTTTGCTGTGAACGCCAAGACCGGTGAAGTTCGCTGGAAATGGTCTCCCGAGATGCCCAAAGGCGTCGAGCAATACGCTTGCTGTGACGTGAACAGCCGTGGCGTGGCCTACAACGACGGCAAAATCTTTGTCGGCCGTTTGGATGCCAAAGTCACTGCCCTCGATGCCAAAACCGGCAAAGAAATGTGGACACAAACCGTGGTGGACTACACCCAAGGTTCCGTCATCACATCACCTCCCGTCGTTGCTAAAAACGTGATCATCACCGGCTTCGGTGGCGGCGAATACGGCGTGCGTGGTGCTTTGGTTGCTTTGGACCAATCCACTGGTAAAGAAGTGTGGCGCACCTACACCGTGCCCGTTGGCAATGAAAAAAATGCCGACACCTGGAAGGGTGACACTGGCAAAACAGGCGGCGGCGCTGCTTGGAACGTCGGTTCTTACGATCCCAAACTGAACTTGGTTTACTACGGCACCAGCAACCCTGGTCCTTGGACAGCCATCGTTCGCGGCAATGACTCCAGCGACATCGGCAAGTTCACCAACTTGTACACCGCTTCTGTGATCGCCATGAACCCCGACACCGGCAACATCGTGTGGCACTACCAATTCACACCCCATGACGCATGGGATTACGACGGTGTGAACGAATTGGTGTTCGCGGACCTGCCCGTTGACGGCAAAACCACCCCCGTGATCATGCAAGCCAACCGCAACGGTTTCTTCTATGTGATCGACCGCGCCAATGGCAAACTGGTTTCAGCCAAGAACTTTGTGCCCACCAACTGGGCCACTGGCATTGACATGAAAACGGGCATGCCCATTGAAACTGCCAACAACGAAAAGCGTCCTCGCCTGAAAAAATGGGCCAAAGACATTTGCCCCAACTTGGTTGGCGGTAAAAACTGGATGCCCATGTCTTACAACCCCAAAACAGGCCTGGTGTACATCCCCACCAACAACCTGTGCATGGACTTGGAAGGCGTGCAGGAAGAGTACAAGCGCGGCCAGTTCTACTTGGGCGTGAACTTCGACTTGGACAAACCAGGTCCTGGCGGTTACCTCGGCGGTTTGAAAGCTTGGGACCCCGTGGCTCAAAAAGAAGTTTGGTTCAACAAGGACGACCTGCCTTTCAACGGCGGCACCATGACCACAGCCACTGGCTTGGTCTTCGCTGGTGACATCAAAGGCATGTTCCGCGCCATGGACGCTAAAACCGGTAAAGAACTGTGGAAGTTCAACGCTGGTTCAGGCATCAGCGCCGCACCTATCAGCTACACCTTGGACGGCAAGCAATATGTTGCTGTGGTCTCTGGCCGTACACAATCCATGCCTGCCTTCTTCGGCAAAATTGGTGAAAAGATGGTTGCAGCCAGCCCTGAAGGCGGCACCTTGTATGTGTTCTCTTTGAACTAATCCGGTCTTCATCGACTTGATTTGATCTAGACACCGCCTTCGGGCGGTGTCTTTTTTTCAAAGTCATCACCAGCTTGTAACCCTGCGTTAAGGGTGTACGCTGAAAATATTGTGAGAGCAGTGAATGCCCTGCTGTTCAACGAATCCAAACCACAATATTTCCAGCGTATTTTCAAAAACCCATAGGAGATTTTTTCATGTCCAAGTCGTTCAACAGTGCGCTCAGAACACGTCTGAGCATGGCTGCACTGGCGGTGTCTGCTCTGGCTGCACCCATGGTCTCTGCCGACACCTTGCGTGTTTGCTCGGACCCCGACAACCTGCCTTTCAGCAAATCTGAAGGCCCCGACAAAGGCCTGTACATCGAGCTGGCTGAAAAGGTCGGCCAACGCTTGGGCTCACCGGTTGAATATGTGTGGTGGTTGTCCTTCAACCAACGCCGTGCCTTGCGCAACACCATGGAAGGTTGTGACGCTTACTTTGCTTTGCCCGCAGACGCCGAATACCGGGTGCGTGGCCTGGACAAAAGCACGGCGTTTTTGAACCTCAGCTACGCCCTGGTTGCGCCCAAAGGCCAAAGCTTCTCTGGCTTGACCGACCTCAAGGGCAAGCGTGTCGGCGTGCTGTTTGGCTCACCCCCGCAAATTTTGCTGGCCAGCTCTGGTGATGGCTACAGCTCCACCACCTACCGCTCCCACGAGCAAGTCTTTGCCGCTTTGGAAAAAGGCGAGATTGATCTGGCTTTGATGTGGGGCCCTGTCGCTGGTTTTGAGAACAAAACCCAGCACCAAAGCCGTTGGCAAGTGTTGCCCATCTCTGGTGAAAGCCTGGGCGGTCAAGTGGCCATTGCTGTTTCCAAAGAAAAACCACAACTCAAAGACCAAATCAACAAGGCTTTGGAAGAGCTCAAACCTGAGATTCAACAACTGACCTTGAAATACGGCTTCCCCACACAAGCGCCTTTGCTGCTCAACAGTGCCAAGAGCAAGCCCACCTACTTGGCCAACGCCCCGGCTGCAAAAGCTGGCAAACCCGGCTTCATCAAGGTGGCCAACAAGCCTGCTCCCACCGAATGGGTGGTGGCTGACGCGACAGCCCCCTATGACTTGGCTGAAGTGCGCTCCAACTTCAACAACAAGTGCTCGCATTGCCATGCACCTAACGGTGCCAGCCCGGTGCAAGAATGCGACCTGCGCAAACTCAAAGTTCGCTACGGTGATGATTGGAAAAAGGTCACTTACGACACCATCACCAAAGGCCGCATCGAGTACGGCATGCCCGTGTGGGGCGGCATCCTCCCCGAGCATGAGATTCAAGACATTCTTCGTTTCTTGGACGAGCAAGTGGTGAAGAAATAATCCCTTGCACCCATGCAAAAAAGCCACCTTCGGGTGGCTTTTTTTTGGGGCGCTGACAAACAAAAAAAGAGCGGGAGAACCCGCTCTTTTTGCTGAACATGCCAACACTGCCCGAGGGCAGCGTTTGGAGTGCTTAGGCTTCTTGGATCGCTTTGCCAGTGAGTGGCAATTGGCGAATACGCTTGCCAGTGAGTTTGGCAACCGCGTTGGCCAGTGCGGGCACGATGGCCGCGCAGAAGGGCTCACCGATACCACCAGGCTTCTCAGCGCTCTTGAGCTGAGAAATGATGATGTCAGGAGTTTCGTTGGTGCGAACCAAAGGATAGGTGTTGAAGTTGGTTTGCTGGATGCGACCGCCTTCGATGGTGTGTGAATGCTTGAGTGCAGTACCCATGCCCATGATGATGCTGGACTGGATTTGCTGATCCACGATCTCGGGGTTGACAACCA
>JACCDP010365313.1_pt1 | contig 19771 bp, 21 predicted proteins | sample 7445841 | NCBI WGS metagenome assembly JACCDP01 (sample SAMN15323441, study PRJNA562643) | freshwater metagenome | isolation source: river surface water | place: USA:Blue River Watershed | collected 2017-08-17
ATGCCGCGATGGCCTGCAACATAAATTTTTTGGGGGGTACTCATCCCCTAATACGCCCGTAGTTACCCTCAAACCTCACAATGTCATCCTCACCCAAGTAGTCGCCCGACTGCAATTCAATGATTTCTAACCGGATGGTGCCCTCTGCCGGTTGACACATGGTATGGTGCAGGGGCGATTAAACGCAGAAAGGTCTGCCCCACGGGCTGGTCTGCTGTCGTGACGGTCAACGCGGGGGCGTCACCGCTTTCTAGGGCAGCCAGTTCGGCTAAGGTCAAAGCTGACGCGGTGTTTCTGGCCACTGGCTCCAATAGGGATGCGGCTGGAAATGCGCTTATTTCACGCGATTGTTCGATTGCCAGGAACCGATATTCATCATTGATCTCCATCAAAGGAAGGCAGACATTGATGCCTTCACCCGAAAGGTCCATCAAGCGCTTTACTAAGTCTTGGAAGAGGGTTTTTTGCCTGTCAAACAAAGAAACTGCGTTGGTAATCCTAAGTGAGACAGGGGCCAAAATCGCGAGCTGTATCAACCACAGGGAACGACAGGCTGGATACACAAATTCACAGACACCATAGTTTATAACCAAGCTTACGAATTGCATCTGATGCAAAGGCCGACTTTACATCAATCACGATCCCTTCATCATTAACTTTGCCGAGAATATCTTTTAATTCCATAGCAAGATACTCGTTATGGGCTACAGCGATTATTAAGGCATCCGCTCTAGGTAAGGCATCCCACTTTGTTAGCTTGATACCGTATTCATAATATGCATCTGCACTCGAGGCAAGTGGGTCGTGCACGCTGACATTACAACCATATTCGCTCAGTTCGCCTACAAGATCAGCCACTTTGGAGTTACGCAAGTCAGGGCAGTTCTCTTTGAACGTAAGCCCCAACACGACTACCTTAGCGCCCTTAACAGAGCTACCCGCATTGATCATCTGTTTAACCGTCTGCTGTGCGACATGGCTTGCCATACCGTCATTGATGCGCCGACCGGCGAGGATGACCTGCGGGTAGTAACCAAGCATTTCGGACTTGTAAGTTAGGTAATAGGGGTCGACGCCGATGCAGTGCCCGCCAACCAGGCCGGGGCGAAACGGTAGAAAGTTCCATTTTGTGCCGGCTGCCTGCAGGACTTCCATCGTGTCGATGCCGAGCTTGCCAAAGATGATCGCCAGTTCGTTAATTAAGGCAATATTCAGGTCTCGCTGCGTGTTTTCGATAACCTTGGCAGCCTCGGCTACCTTGATGCTGCTTGCGCGATGCACACCGGCTGTAATGACCGAAGCGTACAGATCGGCGACCGCCTCAAGAGTGGATCCATCATCGCCGGCGACCACCTTGACGATTTTGGTGATGGTACGTTCCTTGTCGCCGGGGTTTACACGTTCCGGGCTGTAGCCAACGTGGAAGTCTGTCTTCCACTTGAGGCCGGATTCTCTCTCGAGGATTGGGATGCAGATTTCTTCAGTAGCGCCGGGATAAACCGTCGATTCGTAGATGACTGTAGCGCCCGCCTTCATGTGCCGGCCGACAGTGATGCTAGCACCGACGAGCGGGGAGAAGTCGGGTTTATGGGCTTCGTCAACGGGTGTGGGCACTGCAACAATCACAAAGTCGGCGCTGGCGAGACGGCGCGGATCGGTTGTGACTTCGAGTTGTCGGGCGGCCTTCAGGTCATCGCAACTAACCTCTCCAGTGGGATCACGATGCTCGCGATAGGCGGCGATTTTGGCTTCAGAGAGGTCAAAGCCGATGGTGAGGTACTTTTTCCCGAACTCGACGACCAAGGGCAAGCCAACATAGCCAAGACCAACAACGGCGATTTTCACTGAGGGCCACCCGTTACAGAATTCATCTCGGCTTTCAAGGCCTCAATTTCGACTCGAAGCGCTGCATACTCGGCCATTTTGCGCCCCAGAAAGTCAGCCGTCAGCCTTGATTTCTCGGCCACCCCAGCCGGCGTTAACAAATAGGCATAACGCAGCTTATTATTGTTCCGGCTGAAGTTCTGTATCTTGACCAAACCCTTGCCAACCAAGGCCTGGAAGCAGAAATTGATTGTACCAAGTCCCACGCCAAGATCTTGTGCAAGTGTGCGCTGACTTACTTGTTCACTTCGGTGTAAGCGACGCAAGACTTCGAACTGGATTTCCTCTCGGAAACCAGCAAATTTCTGGAGTGGGGATACAAGGCTCAAGGTGGTTTAGGCACGCTACCGCCATACCGATTCAAAATCAGCAAGCGCGATCAGCAGGTTCCGGCAGCGAATCCAAATCATCAATGCTTGGGCGAAAGCCAGCACATGTTCGACCGCCGAACGGAAGTTTGCCACATACTCGCGACTTTTAGAGAGGCTTTTGCCTGACGACCAACAAAGAAGCAGGCTTACCAATTCACTCCGCAAAAAATGGCGGGTGCGACCCAGCAGCGCCAACGACTTTCCCAAAATCTTGCTCAGCGCCAATACCCGCCGCTAATCATCAATGATTTGGAAGGTGCCTTCGGTACTAGCAACCGACGCATCTGAGAGACGCAGACGCTCCCCCCGATTGGACAGCCTCTCCGAGTAAGCCTGGAGTTCGATGCCAGAGCTGAGCAGACGACTCACACCCTTCGATGAAAGGATAAAATTAATCTGTGAATATCCTTATGACCCTATCCCAGCTCGAAGTGACCGGCGCCGAGGTCTATGCCGTTACCGTCGGTAACGAGCTAAGCAAACGGGGACACAAGATAGTCTACGCCTCCGATACACTCTCGAAGCCAATTGTCGGCAAGTATGTGCCAGTTGCGTTTCACAAGCGGGCACCACAACACCGTCTGTGGAATCTTTTTAAATTGATTTGGATTATCAATCGCGAAAATATTCAGCTTGTGCACGCACACTCCCGCGCAGCTGGCTGGGTTAGCTTTATCGCCTGTAAGCTGACTAAAACGCCGATGATTACAACCGTACATGGTAGGCAACCTGTTCACTCATCAAGGAAATTCTTCCCCGCTTTTGGCTATGCCGCCTTAGCCGTCGCTGAGGAAATAAGAGAACAGGTTGTTTCGTGTCTTGAAATACCGCAAGACAAGGTCTTGGTGCTGCGCAATGCAGTAGATATTAACAAATTCAGGTATACCCCACTGGAGAATTCAACGCTCCGCCCAATTGTTTCAATAATCGGCAGACTCACCGGGCCAAAAGGTGAGCTCTGCCATGAATTACTTGGAAAGACACTTTCCGATCTAATCACAAACAACAGAATTGAAATTAGGATAGTTACAAGTAGCCCACCTCCTGAAATCTTTATCAAATATAAAAAGTTCATCCGAAACCCAAACGCTAGTCGAGACATTCATGAGGAAATAAAAGCAAGTCACCTGATTATTGGCGCCGGACGCGTTGCAATCGAATCCTTATTAATTGGTCGTCCCGTATTTGCAATCGGTGAGGCTAAATCAATTGGACTTATAACGGCTGCAAACGTCGACGAAGCTATGAGAAGTAACTTCGGTGATATCGGCCCGAAAGTACTTGATATTAATTTTGATGCAGTCAAAAAGCAGCTAGAGAACCTAGTGAATTTTCTAGCAGAGAACGATGCCGCAGCGATTAGAAACGCTATAGATCAACCAACGGTGCGAACTAAGATTGAAAGAGAATATAATCTTAGCGAAATCGTAGGCAGACTGGAGGATATTTATCAAACCGCTGCAGTCAACACACTGCGACGTGAAATGCCCATTCTGATGTATCACCGACTTATCAGTCACAAATCAGAGAAGGGAATTCACGGGACATGGATATATGAAGATCGTTTTGAGAAACACCTCAAATTAATTAAAAAACTAGGCTACAAAACGCTTACTTTTCATGACTTTGAGCAAAAAGGGTTTATTCACAGGCTCGAGTATGGAAAGAAATATCTTATGATTACGGCTGATGACGGATATCGTGACAACTTAACGCGCATGCTGCCGCTGTTGGAGAAGTACGACATGAAGGCAGTTGTATTTATAGTAAGCAATGAAACCCATAATCGCTGGGACAGCGAATCTGCTACAAACCCCGATGTACGTGCGGACCTTTTGTCTAAAAGTGAAATCAAAGCTCTCGTTGCCTCTGGGCGCATCGAAATCGGCGGGCACACCCTATCTCACCCTAGACTTGATGAGCTCAGTCCCGAGGAGCAAAGACGCGAGATTCAAGAAAACAAAGCGCAGCTTGAAGAAACTATAGGTCAACCAGTCATTAGCTTTGCTTACCCTTACGGCAATATCAACGAGAATGCTAAGTCAGAAGTGATGAATGCTGGATATCGTTTCGCTGTTGCAACGGATAGTGGACCCCGTCAGATGCACACAGACTCATTTCAGATCCGCAGGATAGCAGTGTTTCCTCGCACGAACACATTCGGTTTATGGAGAAAAATCAGAGGCAACTATGCCTGGAGAAGATAGCTACAGGTGGGCAATAGCTCCCGGGAGAGAGCAATTTGAGCCGTTTGTAAAAAAGTTAAGTGCGACCTTCGAAGAGATCGGCAACACAATCTACAAGGAGCGTAATGTTCTAAAAACGATTAGCATGAACGAGAGAAAAATCGTCGTTAAGTCCTTCGTGCTCCCAAATTTGCTAAATCGCTATCTTTACAGGTGGGCGAGAAAATCCAAAGCACGTCGCGCTTATGAAAATGCTCTCAAGTTAACTAAGTTGAAGGTTGCTACCCCAACCCCAATCGGATACATCGAGTACCATCGCGGGATGTGCCTGGCGCAAAGCTTTTATATTTATGATGAGTGGCCAGCAGACAATACGGTACGCGAGGTTATAACGGATCCGCAGCACCCTAATCGAGACCGTATTCTTAGCGCTCTTGGGGAGTTCGCTTGGCAGCTACATAGCAAGCTTGTTCATTTCCGAGATTTCTCTCCGGGCAACATTTTAGTTCGCTGGGGAAGCGACAGGCAACTATGTTTGGTTGATATCAACCGCATAAGCTTTGAGGTTATGCCACTAAAAAAGCGCATGCGAACCTTTGCACGGCTGTGGGCTGACGACAACGATTTGTTAACAATCATCGCCGCTTATGCGCGGGCAAGCGGCGATGATGCACACCAAGCTTCTAGGCTTGCGTTGCATTATTCAAAGTCTCATAAACAGAGTTCACAACGCAAAGAATCGCTTAAAACTTTGCTCAAGCTTCACTAGCCCGAGGCAACTATTTTCTTGGTAACTTAAACTGATGCGCCAATCAATTTCAGCAGTTATGATCGTAAAAAACGGGGCCCGCACCATAGCGAAGAGCCTAGATAGCCTGCGTCTATTTAGCGAAGTAGTGGTTTTTGACAATGGATCGACTGATGGAAGCCAGAAAATCGCGATTGCTTACTCTAACGTTAGACTCTTTGAGGGGGTTTTTGAGGGATTCGGGGTAACCAAGAATAAGGCCGCCGCGCTTGCTCAACACGACTGGATATTGATCATCGACTCCGATGAATGCATCGAGCCCGACCTAGCCGAGGCCATTCACCGCGAGGGCTTAGAAACCCAAACAATTTACCTATTAAATTTCAAAGCGTTCTATAGAAACTATCCGGTGAAATATTGCGGATGGAACAATCAAAAGATCAGAAGGTTATATAACCGCAAAATGACGAGGTTCACCAACAATCACGTTCACGAAAATTTGATCGATAACGGGCTCAAAATATCAGAAGTTAAAGGGGGAAGCATCCAGCACTATAGTTATCACAGCGTCTCCGATCTAATATATAAAGTCGAGCGCTATTCCAGCTTATTCGCTGAGAGCAATTTCAGGCAGGTAGAGCACAGCAACGTCAGGGTAAGTGCGAGTCCTTTAAAAGCACTATTTAGCGGTGTTTACTCCTTTTTCAAGACTTATGTCCTGAAGCGCGGATTTTTAGATGGTCATGTAGGGTTGCTTATTGCGTTTTCTCATATGGCAACCAATTTTTATAAGTATATGAAACTCTACGAGCGCAACGAGGAGGGAGCCGCCATAAAGCCACGTAGTTAGGAAAACTCCATAGAAATTGCGCTAACTTATTTAAAAACTTCAATGTCCGACTATTTAAATAGCTCCTTACCAAAAACGATTCTCGTTACTCGACACGATAAAATTGGGGATTTCATACTTTCTCTCCCGTTGTGTAAGGCAATAAAAACTGCGTATCCAGATATTTGCCTGGGCATGTTGGTTTCCGAGGTTAACCTTGAGTTAGCAAAATCTTTGAAGTTTATTGATTTCGTAATTCTCTATAGCCAAGATTTCTGGAAAATAGTCGGCGAAATTCGCGACCGAAAGCCAGATCTCAGTATTAGTTGCTATATCGATTGTCGACTTGCTTTTCTCCTTTTTGCGGCAGGAATCCCCATAAGAATTGCGCCCGCAACGAAGATTGCCCAAGTATTTTTTAATCGACCTATAAATCAACGTAGAAGCAGGGTGGAAAAAACAGAGTGGAAATACAATATGGATTTAGCAAGTTCGATTTTCCAGCCAAAACCGCTTTTCTTCACTCCACCTCTGATAAGCTTTCCCGCCATCGATAGTCAATCACGTCGAATTATATTTCACCCAGGGTCAGGAGGTAGCAGCGAAGGCAATTTAACGATCGTAGACTATTTGAAACTTGCCCGACGTGCAGCATCGCTTCCGGGCATAGAAGTCGTGTTTACATTTGGCCCCAACGATCAATTAATAATTGAGGCGATCATGAATGGTTTGGATTTTCCAGCAAAGATCATCGACAAGCCACTTAATTTGATTGAGTTTTGCAAGTTTATCTCGGAGAGCCGACTGTTTGTCAGCACGTCAACTGGACCAATGCATCTTGCTGGAGCGGTCAACACACCGACCCTGTCGTTTTTTGGTACAAACTTATTCGCGAGCGACAGGCGATGGGCGCCAGTTAGTGACACCAAACTTCAATCAAACTTTATGGTTAGCCGTGATTACGAGCGAGAGCTCTTCTACCGAATCGAAAGCCAAATGATTAGGCTGCTAACGCAGCCCGGACAGAATGAGGGGCGAGTTTGAAACCCCCCTTTGAGTGGGACCCCTACTCGGACCAACCAAAGATCATTAATGATAAGGCATTCAAACGCCAAGCAAGACTCAGCGCAAAAGGCGACTACCTTGAGATGTTGATTTTATCGGGAGCGGTTCTCCCGCTTGCCTGCCTTAAGTACCCTTTTCTTCAGCCAAATGTTTCTCAGACCATTGATATCTTCGGTGTCGGACTAAGCCTGGACAAAGGCTATGAGCAACTCGACCTCGCCGATGAGCTAGGAGTAAATCACATACTACTTCGGCTGCCACTATGGGATACCGTGCGCCTTGCTCAATACGCAGCATTTGCACGTGAGGCATGTCAACGCAAAAAATCAGTCTTGATTAACATATTGCAAGACAGAGAGCATATCGAAGATTCACGACGCTTGCGCGTTGCATTTAATACAGTATTCGCATCGCTGAGCCCATTTTCAAATGAGTTCCAAATAGGCAATGCAATTAACCGAATAAAATGGGGATTTTTTTCCGTATCTGAATATCTAACTTTTTTCAAAATTGCACAAACAGTACGCGATGAAAAGTTCCCCAACATAGAACTTTTGGGGCCGAGCGTAATTGATTTTGAATATTTTTATACGATTCGAGCACTGTACGGCGGCGAAGAGGTTTTTTTCGATCGTCTCTCCTGCCTGCTTTATGTAGATCGGATGGGCTCCCCGCATGCGAGACAACTCGGAGTTTTCAACACCGCCGCGAAGATTCGGCTATTGGCTTCGGTTCTTAGTATGAGCAGGAAAGTTAACCATAAAGGTCTCTACGTGACAGAAGTAAATTGGCCAATCGCTGGCACGGCCCCTTACGCACCAACAAGCGAAAAAGAATGCGTGACCATTGACAGGTATTGCGTATATATGCGTGATTATTTTGAGATCGCGAAGCTTTCAGGTTTCATATCAAGGGTTTATTGGCATCAGTTAGTGGCGCCGGGTTACGGGCTCGTCGACGACCGTGATGGGGGCATACAAAAGACCGCGGCGTTCTATGCTCTCAAAGACGCAGTTAGCGAAAGCCGTTCAAGCGTGTAAAAAGCCACGAGTAATTTGGTCGACCAGTTCAGTTTTTTCGGATTACCGATACCCGAAATTGCTCTTTCGTCCACTTGCCCTCAGGCTTGTCAAGGTACTGGAAGTACTCGTTGGTAAAGTTACCTTGATTACAAACATCAACATAGTAGCGAGTGTTCACCGAAGAGTTTGCTAGTACCGAATTAAAAACACCCGGACCGGTCAGGTTATAGACATTATCGGTAGAGCCCGTATCAATATTTGACTGAACTTGCATCGCAACAGCCTTTATAAAAAGATTCTGAGGCTTAGAGGCGATAAAGTAATTGCTGATCTCACCGGTCTTAATCCTCAAAAATATCTCAGAGTCTTTTGGTTTGATGATTCGATGCAGGGGCCAAATCAGGTGCGCATCGATATCCATATAGACCCCCCCATGCTTCAATAAGACCAACAACCTCCAAAAATCCGCCTGCGCGGCACCGATTTGTAATCGATCGTAAGCTTCGAAAATCTCGGACGAAAAATTATTACGGATAAACATTGCTCTATCCTGGGTCACCATAAAACGATAGGCGAAGGTCGGCGCCATCAAACGATTGAATAGGTAATTCAAGTACACCGGTAGCGTAACTCGGTTCGTGTAATTCGTCTGCCATAGAAACCTAGGGATTAGACAAGCGTCAGTATTCAATTTCCAAACGCAAAGCGGGCCCGATTCGACGGGAAGCGTGAATCGCTTTTTCGGAAAGAGCCCATGGAATCCATAACTAAAAATCTTCGTGAGATTTCCAACAAGCTTAATCAGGGGTCGGGAGATCCTAGTGAGTCGCATACAAAGTCAGCAACATGTCTTCCTGTTCGATCGAAATAAAGGTTAAAAACACCACTTCAAATCTGACTTTGGGACTTGGCAGATCGAACCGCTGACATCTGGGCAAACTGGTCTTGGCCCTTAGAATATCGGGTTCAACACATTAGCGACTCAGGTCACGAAGCCAACAACTCTGATTCGTCTACAAGGATCAATGATTCTGTAACTGAATAAATAAATCTTTTGAACCAACACAAAAACGCTCGGTCGAGAAAAATGCTAACATGAAGTTACTCTAATTAAAACGAGCTAAGGATCGCATGAAATTATTTCAGGATCTTAAGGTATACGCAAGATCTGGATCGTGGGAATTCACCCAAGCCAAGCGCCGGGCAGGAAATCCAGAAAATCTCATCGAGAATCAGTTCAAATGGCGAAGCCATAATATTTTTTACAGGCCCTCTACCAGCGATCAAGGCGCGATCTACGAGATTCTTCTGCGCGCGCCATCTAAGACAGAGTACTTCGTGGACAGCAGAGTAGATCCCAAAGTCGTCTTGGATATCGGGGCAAATATTGGCATCACTACGATATGGATTAAGGAAAACTTTCCTTCAGCCAAGGTCTTTGCTTTTGAACCTATGCTGGAAAATTTTCGTCTTCTTGCAAAAAATACTAAAGACTTAAGCGATGTTCATGTTTTTCCCTTCGGTCTTGGCGCGGAAACAATGAAATCGGATGTCTACGCAAATGAAGATCCAAATAACCACGGGGCTTTTTCAATCTATTCGCGTGAGAAGGGTATCGAAAACCTTGCAAACGACCAAATACTAAAACAACAGATTGAAATTCGACATGCGGGCCAAACCCTTTTCGATCTTGGAATTGAGTGTGTTGATATTTTAAAAATTGATACCGAAGGGGCAGAATTTGACATAATTTCATCTTTGCCCACAGAGATCCTCAGAAATACTCAGTGGATAATGGGGGAGCTCCACGGAGTAAAAACTTACGGAGTTTTAAATATGTTAGAGCCGTGGTTTGCGACTCAGTTTAAGAAAACTTTTAATAATGAACTGTTTACATTCTTTGCGCTCAACAGAAAACTAGTAGATTTGGACGGCCACAAAAGAAGGCGGGCATCAGAGCGACACGAGCCGGGAAACGAAAGCTAAAAAGTTAATTGGGGTGTGGCGCAGCTGAGCAGAACAATTTTTATATGGATAAAAAAAGCGCGACTCTGAGGGGTTTACAGTACTTGATAAAGTATAGATTGTCTGCGCCCGAGGCAAGGCGTAGAAAGACGCTTTGTGGAGCAGAATCGTTTTCTCAGGCCGGCCAAGATCTGTTTGCACTACTTGCGAACAGCTTTAAAACAGAGGGTACTTATGTCGAGATTGGAGCTCATGATCCAGTTCGCGATAGCAATACCTTTTTGCTGGAGCATGACTATCAGTGGCGCGGAGTCTCTTTCGAGATCGATGAGCTCTATTCATACTTTTTTAATCGACTTAGACATAATAATTGCGTTTGCGGAGATGCCACAAAAATTAATTTTGAGAAAGTTTTCATAAAAAATGGGCTTCCGAAGTATATTAACTATCTCCAAATTGATATTGATCCAGGGCAGCAGTCTCTGCTCGCATTGCAGGCTTTGCCCCTTGAAGACTATAGATTTGGAGCAATAACCTTCGAGCATGACCGTTACCAAAATGGGGACGCTGTAATGCTTGAGTCCCGAAGGATACTTCACGAATATGGGTATGTATTGCTAATGCCAAACATACATAATGATGGATTAGATGTTGAAGATTGGTGGATAGATCCAATTCACGCGGACCGCACGATTTTAGAGCTTAGGCAATCTGGCCCGTTAGATTATCGAGACGCGATACGATTAGGTCTAAACTATGCAACCCAGAAAAAATTTACTTGAAAATAAAAAATCTTTTCCAATCTGCCGAATCTAGGAGCCTAGCAAAACTCGGCATTAAGAACGCTAAATCGTGGGTTAATTACCCGTCGAGCCTTCGCCACGCACGTTGCTCGCCGGGTGGTACTTATGCGCCCTGGATTGAAGATCAGGTTTTTTTGAAACTTTTTAAAGAAATTCAGGGAAGCACGCTAGTCGATATTTATCGTTGTTACGAACTTTGGGACATCGCACAGCAAATCGAAGTCGTGGAAGGGGACGTCCTCGAGGTAGGTGTATGGCGTGGCGGCACCGGTGCAATACTGACAAGCGCGTTGGCGCAGTCCTCAAAGGCAATCTTCCTTGCTGACACATTTAAAGGCGTCGTCAACGCGGGCCCAAAAGACCCGCGTTACGTTGGTGGGGAGCATGCGGATACCTCAGTCCAGGCCGTCGAGGACCTCATGGCGAAACTAGGGTTAAAGGATAGAGCCCAGTTATTGCAGGGTGTTTTCCCCAGCGACACAAGTGCCAAAATCCTTGGAAATTTAGCCTTAGTCCACTGCGATGTTGATGTTTATCAGTCCTGCAAGAATGTTGTTGAGTGGTGCCTGCCGAGACTTTCAATTGGCGGGGTTATTATTTTCGATGACTATGGATTTAGCGGCTGCGAAGGGGTAACTGAGTACTGCAATGAACTACGCAAGCTGGACTATTTACGATTTGTTTATAACGTAAATGGCCATGCGATTTTTACTCGGGTTCGCTAGTTTACTATGGGTAACGAAGCGAGGAAAACAGCTGCGCTCTGGGGGAATGAAATTTGGACGTTAGTTAAGGGGAGAGGGCTCGATATTGGCGCTGGATCCGATCCAATTACCCCCAACGTGAAGACTTTTGATAAGAGCCAAGGTGACGCAAACCGGATCGATGAGTACATATACGAACAGTTTGATTTTGTTTTTTCTTCTCATTGTTTAGAACATATGCGCGACCCAATCGACGCGATAGCGCGGTGGTGGAAACTTGTTAAACCACTCGGCTATCTAATTGTGATAGTGCCGGACGAGGATTTGTACGAGCAGGGGTGGTGGCCGTCACTGTTTAATCATGATCATAAACATACATTTACGCTAAACGACCAAAGTTGGTCCCCTGTTTCAGTAAACATGAATGAGTTAGTTAAAAGTCTGGCTGGCGCCGAGGTAGTAGCAATTACTCAGCAGTCGTTCGGCTATCAACGCTTAATCTACGAAAAGCGTCCTAAAGACCGTCAAATCGCGTATCGGCGAATGTGGCTCGCCAAGAAGTTAACGAACATGTTGCAACTGATGCCGGCATCGTTACTGAGTCAGATACCCCATTGGCTCGGGGCGCCCATTGATCAGACGGCGCATGGTGCCTTGGCTCAGATTCAACTCATCGTTCGCAAGAGTAGCACCTAACAACAGATGCTTAGTAACCCTCCGGCAAATAAAAGCGTCAAGAAAATCGGAGTCCTGATGTACGGCCTCCTCGGAGATACTCTAATGAGAACGCCACTTCTAAGGGAGTTACGCGCGCTCTACGCTGATGCCCGCATCGTTGTCTTCGTTGATCCGGTAGGCAGTGAAGCATTAGCCCTTACAAAGTTGCCCGATAAAGTAGTAATCCTAGATCGGCGTAAAAAGCCAATGAGACTCGATATACTCGCCAGAATCGCCCATATTGTTAGAATTCGGCTCGAGTCATTTGATCTAATGATCGATCTGTATATGGGTGCGTCCAGCCAGCTTTTAGCTACATACAGTGGTGCACGTCATAAGATATCTGCTGGTTTTGAGGTAACTAAAAATAGTTGGGGGGGGCCCTCTATCCCGCTATCTAGGCAAGCCTTCGAGAATCCATATCATTACAGCAATTCTTGCCTAAACGCGCTCAAGTGTCTTACTCCAAACGCTATCAACTTTGATACGCGACCGGAGCTCGACATAGACAGATTTTTGACTACTTCGAATTCGCAGAAGAAAAGCATCGTAGCAACTGATAACCACTTTTTTTTGATCTCCCTAGGTGCGGGTGACCCAAAAAAAGTGCCGGAAATTGGGAAACTCGCTGTCGTCTGTAAGTACGTATATGATGTGACTGGATACATTCCAACTGTTATTCAGAACCCCGGACAAGAAAGTCTTCAAGCGTCTCTTGTAAATGAGCTATTAAAATCAGGAACCCCAAACCAACAGTTAGATCTTTTAAATCTGGAGCAAATTGCCATGGCCATGATGGCCGCGAAGTTCGTAATCTTGCCAGACAGCGGTTTATTTCACGTTGCGGTTGGGCTAGGTGTAAACATACTTGCTGTTTTCACCCATACTAATCCTGAACTCGTGAGGCCCAAAGCTAGGAATTGCACGATCATCTTTGATGCGGACAAACACATTAAGGACAAGGCTACTAACCTGCCATTTGGATCAGGCACTCCGTCCACCGAAAGACTCCTGGCAATCACGGCAGCTTTCTTAGACGAGATAAGAAATTCAGGGGCTAATCGTGCCGCTCGCAGATAGCACAAAACGCTACCAGTTGCTGTGTCACATACTCCTCTTCCTCTTTCCGTTGGCGGGTAATAGCGTAAGAAGTTGGACCGGCGGGATTTTTGCATTACTTTGCATAACTGGACTGTTTTTTCTTGGAAAAACTAGTGGAAATCTTACGAAAGCGGAGAAGCTGCTTTTATTGATAGTACTTGCAGTTTTCGCCGTATTTGTTATTTCCGGTTTGACAAACGGTTGGGACTACCAACAAACGAAAGGGCTGGGTGTATATGTTAGATGGCTCTTGTTCATTCCAATTTATTTATTGATCCGAGATCATTCAAGAAGTTTTTTTTGGCTTGCGAGCGGCACGGTGGTAGCGTCTGCCGTCCTCTTCACTCAAGGCATCGTCGACATTTACTTCAATGAATTTGATCGGGCGTATGGCGCATACGGCAGTCCGGGTCTTATTGGTTTTCAAAGTTTGGTGTTTGTGATCACCCTAGTGGGCGCAGTTAAGATTTATCCGAACAATCCTAAGTTTTTAATTTTTTTTGCTTTAGGGCTTTTTGCAGCCCTGGCGAGTATCTTCCTATCCGGCTCTCGCTCTACCTATTTTGCAGTACTTCTTTTGATTCCCTGCGTAATTTTTATTTTTACTCCGCTAAAAAAAGTATCGTTGAGTCTTAGCTTATTTTGTGTTGTGGCCGGCCTTGCGTATCTTATTAGCGACTTTGTTGCCGACCGCGTTCAAAGTGGCCTGGGTGAGATTTCCAACTATCTTCAGGACTCTAACCCCGCCTCAGTTACGCATGGTAGCGTGGGCTCTAGACTCGAAATGTGGAAAGCCTCGCTGATGATCGCGCGAGATAACCCGATTTGGGGGGTGGGTTGGCGCAATTTTGAAGCAAGGTCGATACCCTTTGTGGAGCAAGGCTTAGTCTCAGTTTCTGCCTCGCATCATCCCCATCCACACAACATGTTCCTAGAGATCTTGGTAACTGCGGGAATATGTGGACTTTTCGTCGTGGTGGCACTTCTCATTCATGGAGCTCGTGTAGCACGGAGCTCAACTCTGTCAAGCAGAATCTCTGGCAACTTACTTTTAGTTTTTATTCTCTCGTTTAGTCTCAATGGCATTAACGAGGGGGGCGCGCTGGCTTATGGCAACGCGCTGTCTTTTTTTCTGGTGTATTTGGCTGTTTTGTTCTCAATGACACAGATCAGCCGGATAGTCCCCGGCGGGTGAACCACTGATCATTATCTCGGGTTTGAGAGTAAATGGCTTGGTTCTTACTGCTCAACGAGTAAGAACGTGGGTGCCACAAATGAAAGATGGGGGCGAGAAATCTGATGTTCTTGATTGTGTATCCAGCCCGGATAAGTCGCCACTCAATATCAGAATCTTCTCCAATTCCGGGCGCCTCATAATCTTCATTAAAACCATTAATGTTAGTCAGTGTTTTCTTATGGCAAGAGAAATTGCAGCCGACAAGGCTCAACGGACGGTGTTTAGCGCGGCCGTGCAGTACACTTGAGAAGTATCCAGACTCCGGGTTCTTTATTCCATCGAGCATAAGTATCGGCAGCAAAAGGCTGTAATAGAGTGGGTTACTAAGATATTTAGTCCTAGATGGCATATCAATTAGAGCTCTTGAGATCTTTGGGCCTAGCTCGACTCGTCTTCCAGCGGAAACTGAAGAGTCCCTTGCTTCGTTAATGTGCGACTCAATAAATCTCGTGTGCGGTACACAGTCACCATCGATAAATATTAGAAGATCTGTATTCGTTTCTCTAATCGCAGAATTCAGCGCCTTATTCTTCCTAAAGCCCATATCAGGCTGAGTAATATGATTCAATTCGAAGTCAAGGCGCGGCCGTAGCGCCTCAATTAAGAATCTAATTTCTGTTGCAGAGCCATCTTCGGACACCAAGACCTCAAAGTTATTGTAGGTCTGATATCTCAAGGACTCTAAAATACATCTTAGGTTTTCTGTGTTCTTATAGACTGAAATGATTAAGCTCGCCCGAGGCAAGGCGCGGCTCACCGTTTTGTGATTACGCATTACTTTTATTTTCCGCTTTCAGCCTTGAGTAAAGCATGGCATAGAGACCCTCTTGGGCTATCAGTTCATGGTGACTTCCTTTTTGAACTAGTGTTCCACCATCAAGGACAACAATTAGATCTGCATTAACTATTGTCGATAATCGGTGGGCAACAACTATCGTTGTCCGATTTGTTCGCAACTTATCGATAGCCTGCTGAACGGCGATCTCGGACTGGGTGTCTAAAGCAGACGTTGCCTCATCAAGTAACAAAATGGGTGCGTTTTTTAAAACTGCGCGAGCAATTGCGATCCTCTGTCGTTGGCCACCTGATAGTCGAACGCCTTTATCACCGACCTGCGTATTCATCCCCTCTGGAAGGGTTGATAGGAACGCGCCTAGGTCAGACGCATCTATCGCCTCACGGATCTGCTCTTCGGTGTATGTTTTAAAACCATACGAAATATTGTTTCGGATTGAATCGTTAAATAAAACTACGTCTTGTGATACCAGTGCGATCTGTCGCCTCAAGGATTCTAAGCTGATGTCTTTTATGTCAACACCATCGATTGTGATCCTTCCTGAATCGGGTTCGTATAAGCGCGGCAAGAGGGCTAAGAGCGAGGATTTTCCGCTACCCGACGGGCCAACGATCGCACAGGTCATACCACTCGGAATTTCCAAAGTAAAGTTCGTTAACGCACTACTCTCTCTTGTTGAGTAACGGAAAGTGACGTTAGTAAATCTTATATGTCCATACGCTTTATCTAATCTTACCCCCCCAGAGTCTTGTTCTGACTTTTCATCGAGCAGCGCAAAGAGTCCCTCGGCGGCGGCCAGCCCACGCTGGAGTTGGGAGTTTACTTCGGCAAGGTGTCTTAGTGGGTTTAGCATCATGATCATTGCCGTAATGAATGATACGAAGTCCCCAATAGTTGCAGTACCGAGTCTTGCTTGCAGTAGCGCTATGGTGAGAACTGCCGCCACACCCAGGGATGCTATGAATTGTGTGATGGGTGACTGCAGTGCACTTGCAATTGCTAATCGCATTCCTTGACCGCGATGGTCAGCGTTAACTGTTTCGAACCTGTTACTCTCGTAGGCTTGGCTTCCAAAGGTTTTTATTACCCGGTGCCCAGCAATCACTTCCTCCACCGTTGACGTCATTGCACCTACGGTAGTTAAATAGGACCTGCCTACGCCGCGCATCCTTTTAGAAAACTTCTGTGTTAGAAGAGCTAGTGGTGGTAGGAGCAATAAAACGACAAGCGTTAACTGCCAATTAAGCCAAAAGAGCCAGATCGTTAGTCCAAGCAACACCAGAGAATCCCTGATTAGACCCGTCGCGACATTCGTTGCCGCCGTCAACACCATCTGCGCATCAGAAATTAATTTTGAAATTAAATGACCTGCAGAGTGCGAGTCATAAAAACGAGTGGGTAGGGTCACGAGCTTATGGAAAAGTTCTGCACGAATATCGCGCAACACGTTCTGGGAAATTAAATACATCCCGTAGTTCGCAACAAAACTCGCGATGCCCCTTGTGAGAAAGATACCAATGATGCCAAGCGGGGCCCACCAGAGTTCGAATTCCTGCTCCGGAGAAAAACCACGATCCATTAGAGGCTTCATCAGTGCTGGAAACGCGGTTTCCGATACCGCAATAACCGTCATCGCGACCAAGGCGATGATGAACACACCCCAGTACCTTAAGGAGTACGTTAGCAGGCGTCGAAATAGCGAAATTGAGGACATGCGGGCTCTAAAGGGTTTAGGCTGGAGGTGGCGCGTCAAGAATCATTTTTGCCTGAGCAGAGCCGGCTGCGAGGAGCAGCAGAAGTTCGTTGTTTTCTTGTTTAAGTGTAACCAATTGTAAAGAAGTGTTCGCACACTTACCTATCTTATGCTGTTTCTTAAATACGACACTCTACGATTTCTAAAGGCCAAGACGCCCAGTTTTACTTGAGCAGTTTAGCTGTCGAAGCCATCATAAGAACCAGCAGTGGGGAGTCTACCCAACTGTCGTGGAATGGTCCGTGTTTGCATCCCACATCAACTAACTCTTAGGAGATTTTTAATGAAAAAGCATTTGATTGCGGCCGCCGTGGCTTCTGCCTTCACGGTTCCTGCGATGGCTCAGAACGTTGGCATCAGTGGCACCATCGATATCAACCCCTACTACACGTCAAAGTTTACCCAAGACGGCGACTCCACCAAGCGCTCAGGATCCCAGGGTGGCTCAGCTCGTGCTGGCGGCTGGTCGACTTCAGTATTGTCGTTTAGCGGCACGGAAGATCTTGGCGGCGGACTGAAGGCAGGATTTTTCTTCAATCAAGAGCTTCGCCAGTCGGACGGCTCAGAGAATGCGCGCGATATTTGGCTCTCCTTGCAAGGTGGCTTTGGCGAGGTTAAGGTCGGCCGTCAACCAACCGCTATCGAGCAGGGCTGGGGCGCAATTGCCGTAAACGGCACCACCAACTCGGCCGGAACGACAGATTCGACCGGTTATGACCTCATCGCTGGCTCCTTAGGCGCCAGCCAGACCCGAGCCGCACATCTCGATGACACTGCGTTGACCGTTACCGCGGGTTCTATGGCTCGACAAGCAGGTGTAATCCGCTATACGACCCCAAACATCAATGGATTCGTGGCGTCAGTTGAATACATCAATAACAAGGTGGATGCAGCCGAAACAGCCGGAAAAGCAGAGATCGATCAGATTTCCGGTAATGTAACGTTTACCCTGGGTAAGTTGATGGTAGTGGGTGGCTACGGTCAGCGTGACCGTACGGGAACATTGGTTGCAAACGGCTCTTCAGCAACGGTTGAGGCAGCAACCTCCTCCGATTCTGAATTGAGCTACATTGGCGGCACTTACGACCTAGGGTTCGCTAAACTTAACTACGCCTATGGCGCTCGCGAAGATAAAACTGCGGCTGGCGTGGTCGAATCAGATCTGACAGTTCACAATATCGGAGTTTCGATCCCGATGGGGGCAGCAACGTTTACCGCCTCCTACTACGACGGCGAAGACAAGCGTAACGGGGCTGTAAACAACGAGCGTGATATGAACGGCCACCAAGTCGGTGTACGTTATTCGCTAAGCAAGCGAACAACCGCCTATGCAGTGATGGGCGTGAACAAGAACACAGGCACTGGTGCTAATGCCGAGCGAAAAATATCCTCGCACGGCATGGGCTTAGTTCACACGTTCTAATGCCGGGCACAGTCCCTGGCTGTTAAAGAGGTACACAAAAACCCCCGCTCAAAAGGCGGGGGTTTTTCGTTTCTAACTAATGTGCCCCACTGAAATAATTGCGTCGCAACAAAAAATAGCCTAGAGTTCGGTATGTCTCCTCCACCCCATCGGTGGATTTTTTCCCGGGCCACTGCGGCTCGGGCCCTTTTTCTAAAACTGATCCCACCTTGGGGGTTGCTTGGCAGACGGAAAGCCGATAACCTAAAGGGCTTTCCAAAGGATTTTTGGGGTAACCGTTGTTCGTTTTGAGATAATCATGAAAACCTTTTCAGCAAAAGCAGAAACCATCCAGCAGGATTGGTATGTCGTCGATGGCACGAATGCGGTGTTAGGCCGGCTTGCCACGACGTTGGCCCACCACCTTCGTGGCAAACACAAGGCAGAATTCACTCCCCACGTAGACACAGGTGATTTCATTGTGGTGGTTAACGCCGATAAGATCCGGGTTACAGGCAATAAGACCGAAGACAAAAAATACTTCCGTCACTCAGGTTATCCCGGCGGCATCTCTGAGACAACCTTTGGCAAGATGCAAGATAAGTTTCCAGGTCGTGCCCTTGAAATTGCCGTAAAAGGTATGTTGCCCAAGGGGCCGCTTGGTTACGCGATGCTCAAGAAGCTGAAGATCTACGCGGGCGAGAGCCACCCCCACAGCGCGCAGCAGCCCAAACCACTCGCAGTTTAATGTGAATCGTACTGGCTCTTAAAGAAATATTAGGAAGAAATATTATGGTCGGTGAATACAACTATGGAACGGGTCGGCGTAAAAGTTCAGTCGCCCGGGTGTTTATCAAAAGTGGCAAGGGCAACATTGTGGTTAACGGTAAGCCCCTGGATAAGTATTTCTCTCGCGAGACCGGTCGCATGATTGTGATGCAGCCCTTGGTGCTCACCAATCACGACAGCACCTTTGACATTATGGTAAACGTTCATGGTGGGGGCGAATCCGGCCAGGCAGGCGCCGTGCGCCACGGCCTAACGCGTGCCCTTATTGATTACGATGCCTTGCTAAAGCCTACGCTTTCAAAAGCGGGGTTGGTCACCCGGGATGCGCGAGAGGTTGAGCGTAAGAAGGTGGGCCTGCATAAGGCGCGCAAACGCAAGCAGTTCTCGAAGCGCTAAAAA
>JACCDP010549321.1_pt1 | contig 19769 bp, 18 predicted proteins | sample 7445841 | NCBI WGS metagenome assembly JACCDP01 (sample SAMN15323441, study PRJNA562643) | freshwater metagenome | isolation source: river surface water | place: USA:Blue River Watershed | collected 2017-08-17
AAAACCTGAATTTGGACGTTCCTTTTTTAACCGGCATAATGGCTTCTACTGAAAACTTAGCCATCGCTATTTGGAATATCCTCTCCCCAAAAATCGCGGGTTTCGGGGCGGAATTGGAAAAAATCAAGTTGGTGGAAACGGAAAATAATTTCGTGGAATACTACGGCGAAAAAAAACCTTTTTAACGTAATCACGTTCGAACCTCAAAACTATACTTTTGGACGCTAAAGATCTCACCCAGCATTACAAAGCACTCATTGACGGAATTGGAGAAGACTCCAACCGAGAAGGATTGCTTAAAACGCCCGAGCGTGCTGCGAAAGCATTGCAATTCTTAACGCAAGGCTACGAATCCATACCTGATGAGCTTATAGAACAGGCCATTTTTCAAGAGGAATATTCGGAAATGGTCATTGTTAAAGACATCGAAGTGTATTCGTTGTGCGAGCATCATTTACTGCCGTTTTTCGGAAAAGCGCATGTTGCCTACATCCCGAGCGGGAAGATTGTGGGCCTGAGTAAAATCCCTCGCGTGGTGGATGCCTATGCCCGCAGGTTGCAGGTTCAAGAGCGCCTTACCATCGAAATACGGGATTGCATCCAGCGCACCTTGAATCCCAAAGGTGTGGCAGTAGTTTTGGAATGCAACCACATGTGCATGCAAATGCGCGGGGTACAGAAACAAAATTCGAGCACAACCACCAGTGCCTTCACCGGAATTTTTTTAAGCAACGAAGCAACAAGAAAAGAATTTATTAACTTAGCAACGAAATAAAAAAAGCCTTATGCAAGAATATTCTAACAACTCGTATCAAGCCAGTGTAGCGAGTAATTTCATTCGCTCGGTTTACACCTATATGTTTCTCGCCTTGGCAATTTCTGGAGTCATTGCCTATGCCATCGGAAGCAATCCAGCAACCTTTATGAGTTTATTTATGACCTCCACTGGTGGTGTTTCTATTCTCTTTTGGGTAGTCATGTTGGCACCTATTGGTATTTCCATTTTAATTAGCCGAGGTTTAGAGCGTTTTTCTCAAGAAATGTTGTTGTTTTTATTTGTAGTGTACTCTGCGTTAATGGGATGTACTTTGAGTTCCATTTTCGTCGTGTATGAGATGCATTCTATCGCCTTCACCTTCTTCGTGGCTTCAGGAGCTTTTGCTGGAATGGCCATTTTGGGATATACTACCAAAACCGACCTTACCAAATTTGGAAGCCTCCTCTACATGGTATTGATTGGAATGATCATCGGTGGAATTGTCAATTATTTCATTGGCAATGGAATGTTTGACTTCATTTTAACCATTGTAGGCGTATTCGTTTTTACAGGTTTAATTGCTTACCAAATGCAACAACTGAAGAACGTTGCTTTTTCCCCTGAGTTCAATGACCAAACAAGAAATAAACTGGCGCTGGTTGGAGGACTTCAATTGTACATCCTATTCGTGAATCTATTCTTAACCCTGCTCCGATTATTGGGAGGAAGAGACTAATTTTTAAAAACCATCACTATGTCCGATAATTTCCTTTCTAAAAAGATTTTTGATAAAGCTACCGCCCCTTTAGCCATTATATATGTCGTTGTTTTACTTTCGATTATTTTTGGCATCATTTGTTTTGGTTAATCTTTAACAAGAAACCAACCCATGTTGGTTGACACGCTTTTCTCGACCTACATCAAATACCGTCTTAAAAGGATCGAGGTTTATCGTGATTTTCCTAGAGTTTGCCAGGAAAAAGTTTTTCAATATATAATTCGATCGGGCCAAAGAACCAATTTTGGTAAGGTTCATGGTTTCGGGCAAGTAACAGACTACACAAAATTTAAGGAAAATGTTCCACTTCAGGATTACGATTCCTTGGAGCCGTACATCTTACAAGCCATACATGGCGCCAAAGATGTCTTATGGCCGGGATACACCAAATGGTTTGCTAAAAGTTCCGGAACCACTGGCGGGCGTATTAAAACACTACCCGTTACCTCAGATAGCCTTGAGAATAATCATTATTCCGGTGGAAAAGATTTATTGGCTTGTTATCATGACCATCAACCCCATCGAAAACTCTATTCTAAAAAACACCTCATCTTAGGTGGAAGTAACTCGATCCAAAACATTGACCAAGGAGCCATTGTTGCGGATTTATCGGCGATTATCATCGACAACCTTCCCTTCTGGACAGAATTCCGGAGGGTGCCTGAAAAGGAAATTGTTTTACATGCTAATTGGGAGGAAAAGCTCGTTCGAATGGCCGAGGCTAGCATCAAGGAGGATGTAGCGATCCTAGCAGGAGTACCAAGTTGGATCAGTACTTTCGCTAAAATTGTGCTTGAAAAGTCACAAAAACAATCGCTTATTGAAGTATGGCCGCATCTAGAACTGTACATACATGGAGGAATGAATTTTGAGCCCTACCGACAAAAATTAAACGAATTAATCGGATATTCGGAAATGAACTTTTTGGAATCTTACAATGCCTCTGAAGGTTATTTTGGCTTGCAAGACCAAGCGAATTCAAATGAGCTTTTACTTTTGACCGACGCTCAAATTTTTTATGAATTCATTCCCATGGAACACTTCCAAGGACTGAATTCTAAAGTAGTACATGATCTGAATGACATAGTCCTGCAAAAAGAATATGCGGTTGTAATATCCACCAGTGCAGGCTTGTGGCGCTATATTATTGGTGATACGATTACTTTTACCTCCATCGAACCTTACCGTTTTATCATTAGTGGCAGAACGGCACAATATGTGAATGCATTTGGGGAAAAAGCAGTCGTTATGCACTTTGAAAAAGCCATCGCTCAATGGATTAATGCTTATGAACTCAAAGTGAATAATTACACCGTTGCGCCCTACTTTGAATTCTCATCGGGAATTGGCGGACATGAATGGATCATTGAATTCGACCGAGAACAAAAGTTGGACGCCGAAATGGTTCAACAGTTGGACAAAATCATGTGCAGCATCAACTCAGATTATGAAACGAAACGCGCGAATAATCTCAACATGTTGCCCCTTAAGATAACTATGGTTGAACCTGGAACCTTTGATCGATGGATGAAAATGAACGGTAAATTTGGTGGCCAACATAAGATTCCGAGAATACAAAACCACCGCAATTTAGCCGAAGAAATATTAGCCTTAACCCACGCATAATTTGAAGTTCCTAATCCTCCTTTTATTGCCTTGTTTTATTTCGGCACAAACTAACGAGCCTAAGGCATTGCAATTGAAATATCAACACCTCATCAAGGTTCCAACGGGTACCGAAAAATGCTTTATTGATTACAACCAATCCTTGTATTTCGTGGATAAGGAAAAAATCACCAAAGCTACCGCAGTATCCGGATTACCAAATCAACAAAGCATAAAAGCACTTCAACGCATCGATAAAATCGATGCAATAAACGCGATGAAGATCGTTCTTTTTTCCTCCAGCCAACAACAAATTTGTTTCACAGACAACACCTTAACTCTCAACGGAGAGTGCTTAAAATTCGAGTCCATGGAACTCTTCAATGTTGTGGAAATAGCCGTAAGCAAACGACCCGACATGTTATGGTTGTTCGACGAACTCAACAGCGAATTGCGCTTAATTAATTACGTAAATAAATCTACGATACAACAGGTAGGAAACCTGAACGGCTTGTTGGATATTTCTGGAACATTGCAATTGAAAGAAAATGAAACAGGTCTGTGGTTATTTACCGATAGGAACTATGTGGTTTTGTTCGATGACTACCTCAACGTTGTAAACACCTACCATTTTAACTTCGAAAAGGCGGTGCCGTACAAAAATGGCATCATGTATACCCAGGAAAAAATGCTCTGGTACTATTCTCCGCTTCAAGGGCATGTTATCGTGCAGGATATATCCACATTAAATCCTGTTGAAAATATGTATATTTCTGGTAATCAATTGTTTATAAAAACACAAACGGGTATAGAAGTGTTTATAATTCAGGAAAAATAGCGCGGTAAAATGAGCTTATTATTTGTATCTTAGTTGCCTAATTATTGAATCAATGCATATTGCAATTGCTGGCAACATAGGCGCCGGAAAAACAACACTGACGAACATGCTATCAAGGCATTATGGATGGGATACACACTTCGAAGATGTAGAACAAAATCCGTATTTGAACGACTTTTACGAGGACATGCAGCGCTGGTCCTTCAATTTACAAGTATATTTTCTCAACAGTCGATTCTCTCAAATACAGGAAATTCACGCTCAAGAGAAAACGGTTATTCAAGACCGAACCATTTACGAAGACGCCTACATTTTTGCCCCCAACTTGCATTCCATGGGCTTAATGACCACGCGCGACTTTGAAAATTACTTCTCGCTCTTTAATTTGATGGATTCTTTTGTGAAGGCACCCGACCTATTAATTTACCTTAGAGCAAGTATTCCTACCCTTGTTAACCATATTCAAAAAAGGGGGCGGGATTACGAAGAAAGCATCCGGTTGGATTACCTCAAACGATTGAACGAACGTTACGAAGCATGGGTATCTACGTACGATAAAGGGAAATTATTAATTATCGATATCGACAACAACAACTTTACCGACAATCCCGAAGATTTGGGTAAAATTATCCAATCGATAGACGCAGAAATTCACGGTCTATTTTAATGAAAAAAATAGTGGTAACTGGAGCTGCTGGATTCATTGGCTCTTGTTTGGTGCATCATTTTCAAAAGTCACAAGGCTTTCAAGTCATTGAAGTAGACGATTTTCATCAAGTCCATAAATTCCGAAACTACACCGATTATCCCGTCTTTTTAAGAATTGAACGAACGCAGTTTTTAGATTGGTTCTCCATATACGGTGAAGGAATTGACGCTGTATTGCATATCGGCGCTCGTACTAATACGACAGAACAGGATCTTACCATTCTTAACGACCTCAACGTTCATTTTTCCCAACAAATTTGGTCGCTGTGTACGAAATTCAAAATTCCGCTTATTTATGCATCTTCCGCTGCCACCTATGGAAATGGGGAATTTGGTTACAGCGATGATCATTCATTGCTATCAAACTTACAACCTTTAAATCCATACGGAAACTCAAAACACACCTTCGATCTTTGGGCATTATCCCAATCAAATTGCCCCCCATTTTGGGCGGGATTGAAGTTTTTCAATGTATATGGACCCAATGAATACCACAAGGGAAGAATGGCATCGGTTGTATTTCATGCATTCCATCAAATACAAGCAACGGGTTCTATGAGACTCTTTCGTTCCCACCGAGAAGATATTGAAGACGGTTATCAATCGCGGGATTTTATTTATGTAAAAGACCTGATAAAGGTGATTGAGTTTTTAATGAAAGGTCAAGCTACTTCAGCCATTTATAATCTAGGATCAGGGATGGCAAATCCTTTTTATCGTTTAGCCACGGCAACTTTTGATGCTTTATCCATGCCCATTAACATATCGTTCATTGACACGCCTGAAGATATTCGTGGAAATTATCAGTATTACACCTGTGCAGACATGTCAAAACTACGAGAAAACGGCTATAGTGAAGCTTTCTATTCCATCGAAGATGGCATACACGACTACGTTACCCGTTATTTAATCGAAACCAAGTACTATTAGTGCAGCTCGAAGCATTTCCTGCCATTGGATAATCTAACCGAAACCATAGCGCCAGCATAAACGTACCAGTCCTTGGTCGTTGGGTTACCTCGATAACCACTTGGATTTCCATCGAGGCTTCTATTGGAAAGTTGAGCTGCTATTTCGCCGTTGCTCTCTGCAAGAACCGCCAACTCTGCATACGTTGAAGACTTAATATCATCCAAATAATCCGTGAAGGTTTTTCGAATCGCTAAATCCACATTAAACGTAACAAACTTTCCGAGCTGCGCCTTAACCCCAACTCCAAGCGGGAGGCAAAGTTGAAAATTACTGTAGGTCCCTTTTTTATTCAGGCTGGTTCCTTGACCTTCAGTTCCTAAGGGGCGAAGCTCTACTTCTTCACCGTTCAAGGTAGTTTTGGGATTCATGTAAAAAAGTCCTAATTGAGCCAATAAATAACCCGTACCTTGAATTTTTTTACGACTATTGGGTCGTCCAAAATAAAACGTAGAATAATAAAACTCTACGCCTCCTGCAAGTTCTTTAATATCCGATTGAAAATTCAAGTTGCGGTTTTGAAGCAAAGGATTTTTTGAATCTTGATCGTTGGCTTGAACGGAACCTTGCGTATAGTTTGCCCTTAGCGCCATCCTTGAATGCAAATTATATCGATAGGTTAAAGCACCTGCCCATTGACTTCGTTTAAATGGAATGAAAGGGTTGATGTCGCCTATATAATACATTTGGCCCAGCGAGACTCCTATTTCGGATTGGGAGAAAAAATTAGCTTGTTGGGCCTTAATTAACCCAAAACTTAGGCAATATAAAAGAAAGAGCAACAATTTATTCATCCCTTGTCCAAAAGATCAGTTGGCCGTCATCGGAAACACTAACGAAGGAATGTGCATTTTGTTGCGCTAAAGCATTTACCGATTGCCGATGCACAACCATTTTTTGAACTGGATGGAAGTTGTTTCTATCCCATACTTTTATGGACTTATCACGGCTAGCACTTACCAACCATTCATCCATCAAAAGTAAATCATAAATAACGCCCCGATGTGCTGGAAAGGAATTGACCATGGATAGGCTTTCGTCCCAAACACGAATGAAACCGTCTTTTCCTCCGGTAATTAACGTTCCCGTATCGGACATTACCATGGAACTTACGCCGCCCTCATGGGCCAGCAGAATTTTCGAAGATTGTTGAGAATCCTTGTCTAAAAGATGAATCCACCCATCTCTGGAGGCCATTAAAAGTCGCTGCTTTTCAGAAATATAGATCAACTTGCGAATTTTATCGGATGCCGTTGCCTTAAGGTAGTTTATCTTGAAATTTGAGGTCAATACTTCGGCACAATTTCCGGAGGCTAAACCGATAAAAAATCGTTGATTCGAAATATCTTCAGTAATGGAAAAAACGCCACCTTCACCAAATGGGAAAAACAAAACCTCCTCATTTACCTCGACATCAATAAGGTGGAAATCACCGTTTAAAAGTCCAATAGCTAACCATTTAGTTCCCATCGTTGCGATGCTAATACAAGCACTTTCTGTTGTAATAGTGAATGAATCTAGGGTCTGATCAACAATAGAAGTTCTTCGAATCTTAAAATCAGAGGATCCGGTATAAACATAATTTTCACTTACTGCTACGGCATAAACAGGAGCCTCGTGCCCACGAATAATGGTATTGGGAACCAACAAAACTATCCCTCTGCAAATTCTAACGAATCGTCGTCATTGACGTGTTTAAGCCGATCAGCATAATCATCCGGAAGAAATTCAAAGAAGGTATCTCCTCGTAATCCAAGCCTCAAGCATTCCAAAGGAATCATGTCGTGCGGACCAATATTTCCTAGGTTAACATTCGCTCCGAAGAGTTTAATGAACCAAACCTGTTGATTTTTTTGAGGTGCCTCCCAAAGTATTTTATCGGGGTCGACCCGCGCCATGATGTGGTTGATTAACAAGGTATGAGCTGAACCATTCGGACGAAATACCCCGACATTACCTGCCTCTCTACCTTCGGCTATGACCATCCAAGAGCCGGCATTGAGTTCTGCTTTCATCCAGCTTACCCATTTAAACGGAGAAATAATAATCCCTGAATCCTTGGAGCCAACCTCAGATAGGACCGTTCTATTTTTGGATAATTTTTTAATGATTTTACATTTCTCCTTGTGAGGAATTATGATCGAGCCATCGGATACTTCTACCAAGTCTAAGTCAAGTTTATCTAACAAACGTTGGTAATCGTCGAAACAATTTCGTGCATAGAACGCTTCAAAAAGCGTCCCTCCCAAATAAGGACGAACCCCTGCCTCCTTGTAAAGTTTAATTTTTTCAGTTAATTGAGGAGTAACGGCGGAGGTACCAAATCCAAACTTTACCAAATCAGTAAGGTGACCTGACCCTTCGATGAAATGCTCGGTTTCTTTTAAACTGAGCCCTTTATCCATCATCATCGTTACACCTTTCGTTCTAGGCTTGGTTCCTCGTTCAGGTATGAACGGTAATTCGAAGTTAATCATTCAGTAAATTTATAAAATCTTTATGAAACTTGAGTTTAGGATTCCATTCCAATAATAATTGAGCTATTTGCTTGTCCGACTCAACCAATCCTGCAAAAAGCAAAAGAGCGTCTTCGTTTCTTCCTAAATGCACTAGTACATGCGTCAGTAAGGCAAAATAATAATCGTTAAACTCAACATCCTGTTGGTTTTCTTGGAGATAATTCAAGGCAACAAGCGGCGAATCTTCCAAAAGAAAAAAGGTATAGTCCTGCAATGCTTCGGGATCGTCAAAATCCAACGAAAGGGAGCGTAAATAATAGAATTCCGCCTCCTCACGTTGTTCCAATTTATGGTAAGCGTTGGCCAAGACAAGATTAACCGAGGCGTTATCTGGACTAATCGACTGAGCTTTTCTCAATAATGTTATGGCTTCACGGGTATCGCCTTGCAGGTCCTTAATGATGCCTAAACCCAACCATGCTTCATGGATATCGGGCTGAATCTCTAAACACAAGCGATAATAATTAATGGCAATTTCAAATTCCTTCAATTGTTCATGCGCTTCGCCCAGGTAACAAAGCGCCATAGGATCATCTCCCTCTAATTCTAAGACTCTATTGAAACAATCGATGGCTTGGTGTACTTTCCCGGACGTTAAATAAGCATTTCCCAAATTAAAGTGAGCTGGGGAAAATTCATCAAAAATCAACAAGCAATAATCGTAAGCCCAAATCGCTTTATCGTAATCCTCATTTTTGGAAAAGCTGTTACCCAAGTTATACCATGCCATGGAGGCATACGGATTTTCATCGATGTAGGATAGATAACAACGCACCGCATCGGTGTGACGGTCCAACCGGTCATACATGAATCCGAGTTCGTATAACAGCGATTCCACCTCAGGAAATTGCTCTAATGCCTTTTCAAGCAGCGCAATGCACGCATCAAAATCATTGATTTGTTGATATGCAAGTGAGATGTCATGATAAATTTCAACTTTTTCTTCATCATCCGCCTCCTCCAGTGCTTTAAACCAAAAGGCAATGGCTTTTTTTGTATTCCCCATTTGATGGTAAAGGGATGCATAGGTTACGTTGACTTCAAAACTCGGCAATTGATCTTTGTTCAAAAGTTGCATTTGCGTCAACGCGTCTTTGAAATTCTTTTCTCCGCAAAGGCATTGTATGATTCTTAATTTGAAAAGGTGCTGAAAAGGAAAATTCGTATACGCTAATTCAGAAGCTCGTTTTGCTTTGGAAAATTCACCTTTACTAAAATAATGATCGATGATTCCTTCCATTCGATCGCTGTCAATAAAACCTAATTGGTTGCCAAATAGATGAGCCTCAAAACGCTCCACGTCTGCATTTAATTGCTGCTCGTTCGATAAATCTTCCTCCTCGTCAAACATAGCACATAGGTTTAAACGAAAGTAGGATATTCGAAATACGTAACCTAATTCGAACCGCTTTTATTATCAACAAAATTATGTTCGCTGTGGAAAACCCTACAAGAGCTGTAAAATGAGGTCATCCATGGAATATCCATCGGCTTCGGCCTTGTAATTACGCACTAAGCGGTGACGGAGAATCGGAACAGCAACCGCTTTAACATCCTCGATATCGGGCGAGAATTTTCCATTCAATGCCGCATGGCATTTTGCTCCTAAAATCAAATACTGCGAAGCTCGAGGACCGGCGCCCCAGGTTATATACTTTTTGGTTAACTCTGCAGCGTACGGAGATTTGGCGCGGGTTTTAGCGACCAAACCAACCGCATACTCCAACACATTATCGACAACGGGAATTCGTTTAATGAGCGACTGAAATTCAAGAATTTCCTCTCCTGTTACAATTTTACTTACTTGCGGTGTAATACCTGAGGTGGTTGACTTAACAATGACTAGCTCTTCCTCCATGGAAGGATAATCCACCCAAATATTGAACATAAATCGGTCCAATTGGGCCTCGGGTAAAGGATATGTTCCTTCTTGCTCAATCGGGTTTTGCGTCGCAAGAACAAAAAATGGATGGTTAAGGTCGTAGGTTTTTCCAGCGGTGGTAACCCTTCTTTCCTGCATGGCCTCCAATAGAGCGGATTGGGTTTTGGGCGGAGTACGGTTAATTTCATCCGCCAAAACTATGTTGGTGAACAATGGACCTGGAATGAACTTAAAATTCCTGCTTTCATCTAAGATTTCAGAGCCAATGATATCGGATGGCATCAAATCTGGGGTAAATTGTATACGGTTAAAATCAACGCCTAAAGCAGAGGCTATTGTGTTCACCAAAAGTGTTTTTGCTAGACCAGGAACCCCTACAAGCAGGCAATGCCCACCGGAGAACATGGCAATCAGTACCTGATCTACCACCTCGTCTTGCCCAATGATCACTTTGTGAATTTCGGATTTTAAGTTTCGGTATTTCTCACTTAAAACAAGTAGTTTATCGGTATCGTTCATTGTTATTGATTTAACCAGGGATATTGAAGTGGACAAGAAGCAAACTCAGGAACCAAACGAATGTAGGCATTCCCAATTTTACTTTTTACCCATTCGGACAGTATTCGTGCTTTTTTATCGTTTTCTGCAGCCTGCTTGATTAACGCGTAATCTGCATCAAGATTGGCCTTGTGGGCGGGTATACGCTGCATGAGCCTTACAATGCGGATGCCTTGCTGACGGGACATAAAATCCATGTAGAGACTAGGTTGTGTTATATCTCCTGGTTCCATCGCATCGGTCAACAAATAGATTTGCTGGTCAATTTCGTTCAGGTCTTCCATATCCCACAATTGAGAAGCATTTCGAGGATTGGAAATAATGCCTTTGTTTTGACGAGTAGATGCATCATTGGAATACCTTGCCACCGCTTGTTCCCATGTGAGCTCATTCAATTTCAACATCCTATAGCAAGAATCCATGCGTTGTGATGCCTTATTCATGGTTTGAACACTGAATTCCGGGCGAATAAGGATGTGTAAGCAAATGAAATCATCCCCTGATCTTGAGATCAGTTTAATAATGTGGTAACCGAATTCCGTTTCGATGGGCTCCGAAATCTCATCAGGCCTTAACTTAAACACGGTAGCTTCGAATTGAGGAACCATCATTCCTTTGGTAGCGGCAATTTTACCACCCATAGGCGCACTTCCTGGATCCATAGAATACAACCTGGCCAAAGACTCGAAGGTTTTGCCCTGCACGACAATTTGATCCCTTAACTCACGAATGCGATCAAGGGCAATCTTTTTGTCCTCTTTGGTGATTTCTGGATAAATAACAATTTGTTGAAAACCAAGTTGCATGTTGATAAAAGGCACGCTATCATTCGGGAGTTTTTGGAAAAAATCCTTGACCTCTTTGGGTGTTACCCCCAAACCTGCAGTGATGGTGTTTCGCATCTCATCCGCCAACATATTCGTCCGAATAATCTCCCTGAACTTATCCTTAATTTCGCTGTAGGTCATTTGATAAAACTCTTCCAATTTTTGACGTCCTCCCATTTGATTTTGAATGAGCCTCAATCGATTTTCCATATCGGAATCCACTTGCTCATCGCTCACCACAACGCTGTCGAGCTTCGCTTGATTCACCAAGATTTGAGTGACCATGATTTGTTCTAAAACACGGCAATCAAACAAACTATCAATGGCAATTTTCGCCTCTTCTGCTTGCAATCTTTGCTCTCGGATATCGGATAAAAGTATGATATTATCCCCCACTTGGGCTACAATTTTATCCAATGTACCCGGCTGAGCAAAAGCGACCAGAGAAAAGAAAACCGATAGGAGGAGCAATGGAATCCTCATTATTTTCCTAGATTATAAAGTACTTTTTTATTAATCTTTACCTTATACTTCTTTTGAAGGCTTTCTATCCAATTCTTTTCTAAGAAATTTTGGTAATCAGAAGTTGCATTTCCCTTCGCTTCATTGAATTCTTTTCGCATAACCGGCAATTCTGCGTTGACCTTTACCACGTAATATTTACCCTCAAAGAGATAAGGTTTACTAACCCCTGAGGTTAGATTCTGACCTTTGAGTGAGGGGGTAACTTCAGGATCAAATTTGTTCATTTTTACTTTTAAATTCAACTCTGAATCTTTGTTAATTTTCTCAATAACGTGTTTCGAATTGATGGTATCATTCGCCAACATGCTTTTTACTTCCATGGCAATTGACTCAGTCAAACACTCGTAAATAGTCGCATCAATGCGCTTTGGCCATTTATAATTTTCACGGTTGGCATTGAAATAAGCCCGTAACCCAGCAGTATCCTTTACCGCCTTGTTCCACACCTTATCTTGCATGACTTCGTAAAGCAAAATACCATCGTGGTATTCATTCACCAACGCTTTGTACTCTGGGTATTTTGAAGGCAACAACGATTCCTCATATTCCAAAATGGCTGCTTTCTCCCAAGCCGCATATTGGTTTGCAACTAGCAATTTGGGTTCTTCCTTACGCAAACCACGATAACCCTTCTCCAAAAACCGAGCGAATTGCTGTTGACCAAAAGAAACACCGTTCAACGTGAAAAGTGTTTTATTCGTTTTTAAATTTTTAGCACTCCACTTTCCTAAGAAATACGTTGAGTCCAAGTTGGTCTCGAACCATGCCAAATTTTCTGAAGGACCTGTTGTGTAGCGGTACTTTACCTTTAGTTTTCGAACAAAGGAATCTTGTGTTTTTTTCGAACGTTCGTCCTTGTTGACCTTTGTTTGCAGTTCTTTTTTTACGGTTTCAAAAGGCGCAACGTCTTTGCGTTCCAAGCGTTTGATGATGTGAAAACCAAAATTGGTTTTAACCGGTTCACTGATGTCTCCATCTGCCTGAAGAGCAAAAGCAGCTTCTTCAAACTCAGGCACCATGCGCTGTGTGGTCCCAGAACCAAACACTGGAAGCTCCCCGCCTTTTTTTTGTGTTCCGGGGTCATCAGAATTGAGGGCCACCATCTCTGCCCAAGATGCTCCATTTTTCAACTTTTGATAAATCTCATCGATTTTTTTCTTTGCATTATCCTTCGTCGTTTGATCCGCATCTTTGGCAACGCTGATCATAATATGAGCTGCCTTAATGGATCCACGCGAAGGCCTAAGGGCTGTCGTTTTCAAAATATGGTAACCAAATTTCGTTCTAAACGGAGCGGAAACAGCACCAATGGGTGTATTGTAAGCCATGTCCTCGAAAGGGTAAACCATTTGAAAGGCGGTGAAAAATCCTAAATCTCCACCATTCGCCGCGGCAGAAGGATCATCAGATCCGTTCTTCATGCGCGCGACTGCAGCAAAATCTTCCCCGCCTTCAATGCGCTTTTTCAACGCCAATAAACGATTATATGCCGCAAGGGTGTCAGTTGGCGTGGCGTTAGGATCTAATTTCACCATGATGTGCGAACATCGAACTTCATTGGCCGTCCGATAATAAGCCTCCTTCACCAAGGATTCATTTTGAGCGGAATCAATCAAATATGGAATGGCCAGCTGTCGTTTGTAGCCCTCAAACTCACGCTTTAGTTTGGGAATGGTATCATAGCCTAAAGCCTCTGCCTCCATGACTTTGAGTTTGAATTTACGAAACAACTCCATGTACTCATCCATGGAAGCTTGATCAAACTTCGGATTAGTATTGTTCTTCAAGTAAATCTGCAAGAATTCACTCTTGGTAACTTTCTCTTTATTCACCGACAATACCACGGGTTCTTTCTGCGAAAAACCGCACATCGAAAGCAATAAGGCAAAAGCAACAACTGATTTTTTCATAAATTGTATAAACGTTAATTTTCTATTTTATGCTGTAATTCGGAGCTTCACGGGTTATGGTAACATCGTGTGGATGGGACTCACGAACCCCTGCATGGGTAATGCGCGTAAAAGTAGCTTTTTGCAAATCTTGAATCGTTTTTGCTCCACAATAACCCATACCAGCGCGTAATCCCCCTGTAATTTGGTACATGACTTCCACCAAGGACCCTTTAAAGGGGACACGTCCGGAAATTCCTTCAGGGACTAATTTTTTCAAATCGTTTTCCCCTTCTTGAAAATACCGATCCTTTGATCCCTTGTTCATCGCTTCAAGTGACCCCATTCCTCGGTAAGCTTTGAATTTCCTACCTTCAAATATGATGGTTTCTCCCGGAGATTCCTCCACACCGGCAAACATTCCTCCTAACATGACGCTATCTGCACCTGCAGCAATGGCTTTTACGATGTCTCCTGTATATCGAATTCCACCGTCGGCAATTACGGGAACCCCGCTGCCTTCGATGGCACGTGCCACATCATTTACTGCGGTGAGCTGTGGAACTCCTACTCCCGCAATGATGCGAGTAGTACAAATAGAACCCGGTCCAATTCCTACTTTTACTGCATCGGCTCCGGCAGCCACTAAAAATTTAGCCGCTTCGGCCGTAGCAATGTTTCCAACCACCACTTCGAGGTTGGGATATTTTTCTTTTATTTTTTTCAATTGCTCTGCAACTCCTAGGGTGTGAGCATGTGCTGTATCAACGACTACTGCATCTACGCCAGCTTCTACCAGGGCCTTGACACGGTCCATGGTGTCTTTCGTAACCCCCACTGCCGCAGCAACGCGTAAGCGACCAAGAGAATCTTTACAAGAAAAGGGATGCTCTTTAACTTTAATTATATCGCGAAACGTTATCAAACCAATCAGTCGTTGTTTAGCATCCAATACTGGAAGCTTCTCGATGCGATTTTCCTGTAAAATCATTTCAGCGGTAGCCAAATCCGTACCATCCACCGTGGTGATTAAATTTTGAGACGTCATAACGTCCACGATAGGTTTCTGCAAATCACGTTCAAAACGCAAATCCCGGTTGGTTACTATTCCCTTCAGAATCTTCTGCGCATCCACCACAGGAATTCCTCCAATGCTGTGTTCTTGCATGATCGCTAGTGCGTCAGCCACCACAGCTGTTTCAGGAAGGGTAATCGGATCGATGATCATACCACTTTCCGAGCGCTTAACTTTTCGAACTTCGATGGCTTGTTCGAGGATACTTAGGTTCTTGTGAATAACTCCAATACCACCCTGCTGAGCGATTGCAATGGCCAAACGGTGTTCTGTAACAGTATCCATGGCTGAGGATACAACCGGTGCGTTTACTGCGATGTTCCTGGAAAATTTAGACTTTAAAACAACCGAATTTGGCAGTACTTCAGAATATGCCGGAACTAGAAGCACATCATCGAATGTCAATCCCTGAGGACTTTCTGAAAGGTTTTTTAGCGCCATGCTTGAATCTAGCTTAGTAAATTCTTGCAAATTTAAGAAAATTAAGCCAAAAAAAACGAAGCGTTAGCGGCAAGGATGTTAATAATTTCAAAAAGATTTTATTTTGGTGATTTTATGCTTAATCTTGCAAGCATGAAGGCGTTTTTATTTCTTTTAGCCACCGGATATTTTAGCATAGTTTACGCCCAAAAATCTCCCATTGACTCGTCGAAAGTGCTTCAAATTTCAGGAGTTATTATTGGAGATGATGATCTCGAACCGCTTCCCTACGCTACGGTCTGGAATCGAACCTTGCACAAGGGAGTTATTTCCGATTATGCTGGATTTTTCACCCTCGTCTCATTTCCTGGCGACACCCTCGTATTTAACTTTATTGGCTATAAAACCTCAACGTACATCATTCCTGATAGCCTCAATGACAACCGATACAGTATGGTTCACATGCTTGAAAAGGATACGTTGAATATGCCTGAAGTGGTCGTTTATCCGTGGCCATCGCGAGAGGAATTTGCGCGCTATTTCGTCAACATGAAGCCCTACGATGACGCCATGCGAAGAGCGCAACGTGAGCTTTCCAACGAATCTTTGGCGTTTACCGCAGCGCGTTTGAACAACGATGCATCGTTGGCCTACGGCTATGCACAAAACCAACGGTTAACAAAACTGTATACCAACGGTCAATTGCCTGCCAATAATCTTTTTAATCCGTATGCTTGGTCCAAGCTTATCCAAGATTGGAAAGCAGGTAAATTAAGCCGTCAATGATACGATGGATAACAAAGGAAATATTTTTCCACCGGTTTAGCCAAAGCGGAAATATTCAAGTTGTCGGACGCTTCAGAAAGATCTAGCAATATCCCTGACTTAGCGAGCAATAAAATATTCTGTTTTCCGCTAGTGTAAGCTTTATTTACCAACAAATCATGGTACACCAAAAAATCCACCTCCTCTTCTGAAAAACCCGTTTGTGCTTTCACAAACTCTTTTTCCAAGGCGATTCGATCAGGAGAAAACGCATTGGTGGAAATTTCAATCTTGAATAGGCGGCGTTGAATAATGCTGGTGCACAAAAAGGCTAAAATAGGATCTTCGTGATTTTGCCAAACTTTAATCGCGCCCCAAATATCGTGATCGTCCAATTGAGCGAAGGCATCCAAGTATTTTTCCTCTTGCTGAAATAACTCTTTGGTAACATCGGTGCGAAGAAATAAATCCAGTGCCGGTGAGGCAAACAAATCAACGTTCGATTTGGCCAAATGCTTTGCGCGCCTCAGAGCGTGTATCAACATGTACTCTGCTGCAACAACGGTTTTATGCAAGTACACTTGCCAGTACATTAATCGGCGGGCAACTATGAATTTTTCCACCGAATAAATGGCTTTTTCTTCCAAAACCAATTGACCTTCATGTACTGCAAGCATTTCTATTAAGCGGTCTGTTCCGATAATTCCTTCGCTCACGCCGCTGTAAAAGCTATCCCGATTCAGGTAATCCATCCGGTCCATGTCCAATTGACTGGAAACCAGCTGATGTAAAAAAGGTTTTGAATACTGATTGCTAAAAATTAGCTGGGCTCGACGTAAATCTTCCCCAAAAATGGCGGCAAGCCGATCAATGAACAGGCTGCTGATTTCTTCATGGCTGATCCCGTTGACAATATCGTATTCCAAGGCATGGCTGAAAGGGCCATGACCGATGTCGTGCAATAGAATGGCCAATTGCGCAGCGCGCTCTTCTTCCGGTGAAATGTCTTGCCCTTTTCTTCGCAAAACCGCTATTGCCAAGGTCATAAGATGCATTGCCCCAAGAACGTGTGTGTATCGAGTGTGTTGGGCTCCTGGATACACCAAATTCGACAAACCCAATTGCATGATTCTTCTTAGACGCTGCAAATAAGGGTGATTCATTACGTCAAAAATCAATTCATCCGGCACGGAAATGAACCCGTAGATTGGATCGTTGATGATTTTCTTTTTGTTCAGGGGTGCACTAAGAGGAAGCAATTGCTTAATTTTACAAGTAGGATACAAACTTAAACAAATTAACGCAATGGGTAAAATTCTTTGGGCCGACGACGAAATTGAATTATTAAAACCGCACATCCTATTTCTGGAATCGAAAGGCTATAAAGTGGACAGCGTAACCAACGGTATCGATGCCGTGGAAAAAGCAGATGAGCAACGTTACGATGTTATTTTTCTCGACGAAAACATGCCAGGAATTAGCGGACTCGAAGCATTGTCGAAAATTAAGGAAGCAAATCCTTTGGTCCCTGTGGTTATGATCACCAAAAGCGAAGAGGAATTCATTATGGAAGAGGCTATTGGGAGTAAAATTGCGGATTATTTAATCAAACCGGTCAATCCAAGCCAAATCCTTCTAAGCCTGAAAAAAATCCTCAACCAGGCACAATTGGTCTCTCAAAAAACGAATGTAAATTATCAGCAAGAATTTCGTCAATTGGGAATGCAGTTGAACAACCGGCTAGATGCCAACGAATGGACTGAAATGTATAAAAAACTGGTTTATTGGGAGTTGGAATTGGAACAAGCCGAGGACAAAGCGATGAAAGAAATTTTCGAGATGCAGAAGAAGGAAGCCAACCAGCTCTTTTGCGATTTCATCGAAGATCATTATTTGGACTGGTTGAACGGAGCAGAAGAAATGCCATACATGCTCCACAACATGATTCGCACCCGGGTTTTACCGAAAATTGGAAAAGAAAAACTGGCCGTATTGGTCATTGACAATTTGCGTTACGACCAGTGGAAAGTGCTCGAACCGTTTATCAACAAATCCTATCAAAAGGAGGAAGAATATGTAATCTATTCCATTTTACCAACGGCAACTCATTATGCGCGGAACGCCTTTTTTGCGGGACTTCTACCTTCGGAAATCGAAAAGAAATTCCCCCAATATTGGCGTTATGAGGAAGACGAGGGTAGTAAAAATCAGTTCGAAAAAGAATTGTTAGAGCAGCAATTAAAGCGGCTAAGCAAGCAATGCAAATGGAGTTATCACAAAATAACCCATCTCGAAGCAGGTAAAAAATTAAATGAACAGTTCAATCAGATAAAAGACAATGACGTGAACTTCGTCGTATACAATTTCGTAGATATGCTCTCACACGCTCGTACCGACATGGAAGTCATCCGCGAATTAGCCAATGATGAAGCAGCGTATCGATCCCTCACCAAATCATGGTTTGAGCATTCTCCCCTCCACGATTTAATCCAAAAATTCCGAGAGGCCGGAGTTCGACTTATCATAACCACCGACCATGGCACGGTAAAGGTTACCAAACCCGTTAAAATTGTCGGTGAACGAAATACCAACACTAATCTAAGGTACAAAGTGGGGCGTGGACTCAGCTATGATAAGAAAGACGTATTCGTCGTCAACAAACCTACGGAGGCCTTTCTTCCCCAAATCAAACTATCAAACGAGTACGTGTTTGCCCGTGAGGCGGACTTCTTTGTCTACCCCAACAATTACAACCATTTTGTCAACCATTACGGCGATACCTTTCAACACGGAGGTATTTCGATGGAAGAAATGCTCATTCCCTTCATCGAACTGCAACCCAAGTAACTTTTACTAATTTAGATTCCGTCGAAATAAGCGATTGTTGTACCTTTGTACCATGGTTCCTTTCGATGTTCTTCGCGTGCGGCAAGATTTCCCAATACTCCAGGAGACTGTGCACGGTAAACCCTTAATTTACTTCGATAACGGAGCCTCGTCGCAAAAGCCTCAGCAGGTGATCGATCGCATCAATCATTACTACGCAAAAGAGCATTCCAACGTACATCGCGGGGTACATCACCTGAGCGCTAAAGCGACCGAGTTCTATGAAGCTGCCCGCAAGACGGTGGCCGATTTTGTTGGGGCAACTCATGAAGAAATCGTTTTCACGAAAGGCACAACCGATGCGATTAATACCATTGCCTTTAGTTTTGGTGAAACCCTTAAGCCGGGCGATGAAATTCTTATCACCGGAATGGAACACCACTCCAACATTGTTCCATGGCAAATGCTTTGCGAACGCAAAAGGTGCAACCTGAAGGTGCTTCCTGTTCTAGAGAACGGGACCCTGGACTTATCCGAAATCGACCGATTCCTCACCGAAAAAACGAAATTGTTCAGTTTTGTGCATGTATCAAACACCTTAGGAACGGTAAATCCTGCCAAGGAACTGATTTCGAAAGCCCATGCCATGGGAGCTAAGGTGCTGTTAGACGCTGCGCAAAGCATTCAACACATGCCCATCAACGTACAAGAGCTAGACTGCGACTTTTTAGCTTTTTCGGGTCACAAGGTTTTTGCACCGACCGGTATCGGTGTTTTATACGGTAAAAAAGATTTGATGGAATCCCTACCACCCTATCAAGGAGGCGG
>JACCDP010707166.1_pt1 | contig 19761 bp, 16 predicted proteins | sample 7445841 | NCBI WGS metagenome assembly JACCDP01 (sample SAMN15323441, study PRJNA562643) | freshwater metagenome | isolation source: river surface water | place: USA:Blue River Watershed | collected 2017-08-17
CTCCCAAAGTTTGCGATGCAAACTTTTGCCCTCCCTCGAGGGGAGGGCGATAAGATCGAATTGTGCTTTTAATATTGATTAATTTTAAAGTTGAAATGGTATTGTATCATCAACAAAACTAGAATTTGAGTTTGTGGTTTGGTTTTATGGCCCCTCCCAAAGTTTGCGATGCAAACTTTTGCCCTCCCCAAGAAATTTATTTTGGGGGAGGGCGATAAGATCGAATTGTGCTTTTAATTAGTAAAAATGGTCTTATGCCGTTTCGTTTGGAATATAAACACTATAACTTGCATTTTTATCTTGCATTTTGCCAATTAAATTTGCAATTAATAGCGAATTTGCCTCTTTTGGATGCTCAATTTCGGTGGTGGCAACCTCAAAACCAAGTTCTGTAAAGTGCTTGATGGCACACTTTATTTTAAATTGCTCTTCGGCATCAAGATTTATTCGTTTTTTGCTTTTTACTTCAAAAATCATGTAAAGCTTGTTGTTGCCATTAACTAATAAGGCAAAATCTGGGGTGTATTTGCCAAGCGGAGTGTTGATATGAAATTTATCTTCACTGCCTTTTGGTAATTTAACTAATAATTCAACACTTGCGGTGTTTTGGGCAAATTCAACAAATTTTTTTTCTCGATCCGAATCGCAATCAACAAAATTAAATAGTGATTTTTCTGACTCAATTAAATTTGCATGAAAACTTTGTTTTTCTTGCTCAAAAAAGTGCCGATCATCGAATTCTTCGCCTGTTTTTTGGTAGCTCACTTCGGCAACCGACATAATATGATTTTTTTTGCAATTTTCGATGATGGCAATGGCTTTATCTATAAATTGGGCTTGATCTTTTTTTATTTCGTTAAAATCAAGTGCATTTAAAATTTTGTTAATTTCTGCCACAGAAAGCCAAGTTTTTTCTTTTATTTTGACAATTATTTGATTGATGTTTAAATCTTCAATAATTGGTTTTGTTTGATGGCTAGTATAATCGATGTTGCCTTTGATATCTCCTTTAATAATTGAAATTTGTTTTTGCTGAATGATTTCTGCTTTTAACTCGTTGATAATGCTTTGATAAAATTTATCGAGATCTTTAAAATTAATATACCATTTTGTTTTTGGCTTGAGTCTTTGCCATAATTGCGTTGCAAGGCTTTGTTTGTGTTGCTTGATTTTGATTTGTGTTGCTTGTTTTTTTGCTGCATTGCCGATTTTCGGCTGATCTTTACTGCTCCAGCCTGCTTCTGTTTGATATTGATTGCAAAAAGATTCGTATTGCATTGAACCGATGATGGTTAAGTTGTTTATTCTGTCGAGATCTTTAATTTCTGAACCTTCAAAAACTCTTTTGCCTTCGCTATTTATGCACAATCTTAACCCTCTGCCTACAAATTGTTTTTTGTTGTTTTCGCTAGCAATATGCCTTAAAAAACAGATATTAAACACATTTGGATTATCCCAGCCAACCCCCAAACTAGTGTGGGCAAAAATAAACTCTACCTTGTTGTTAAGTGATAGCAACTCTTCTTTTTGTTGCAAAATAAGCTTGGTCATTTCTTTTTCTTGATGGTCTTTTCCTTTGCCACTTGCAAAATAATAGGCATATTTGCCATCGGCATTTTGCTGATAAATAGCTTGATATTCTTCTAAAAATATTTTTTTAACAATTCCATCATTTTTTTCGTTGATAAAATCTGCCACTGCAGGCACAAAAAATAAAGATATTTGCTTGATCTTTTCATTTTTTAACCGTGGTTCTTTTTGTTTATGTTGCAAGATGGTTTGCTTAATTTGCTCGCGTAAAATTAGTTCTTCGCTTGCCGATTGCCCAGCAATTTCACTAAATCTTTTGCCATTTGCAAAAATGATGTCGTCTGAAGTTATGTATTTAACTTGACAATCGTTTAATGATGCATCTGCGGTTTTTTTGCCTAAATTGTCATCTGGTTTTAAAGAATAAATTTTGTTGTTGTGTTTTATTTTGGCTATTTTTTTATGTGAATCGGTGTTTTGCAATTGCAATGAACCATTGATATTTAGCTCGATTGATAAATATTCTAGCCTTTTTACCTGCCTGTCGTTGTAGGCTTGTTCTGGGCTATAAGTGTAGATGATGTTTTGATTGTTTTCTGCAGAGTGAGTTGCCGAATAGCTTAATACAAATTGCGGATTTAGTAGCTCGACAAGTTCTTGCGAGTTAAATTTAGCATTTAGTTGCGGTTCGTCAATAATAACAACTGGCTGTGTTTTGTGAATTTTTGCAATATAACTTTCTAAACCATATAATTCGTCTCTATTGTTTTGCCTTAATTTATTGGTTTCTTTTTTATCAAAAGATTGTTTGGTTAAAATTAAAATTTGTAGATCATGCCCGTTGATAAAGTTTTCGATAACATTTAGTTTTCCGCTGTCATAATTGCTAACATTATAGGCAATGTTGCTGTATTTATCTTTAAAGACTTCTGCAAAAACTTGAAAAGTTTTGTAAATTCCTTCTTTTATGGCAATGCGAGGGGCGACAATGATAAATTTTTTATAATTAAATTGTTGGCAAATGGCAAAAATTGTTGAAATAAAAGTAAAAGTTTTGCCTGTTCCTGTTTCCATTTCAATGGCAAAATGGCTTTGCTCTTGCTTTTTGATGCTGTTGATGGTTTGATTTATGGCATCGGTTTGATATTGTAAATTTTCAATATGAATTTTCATAATTACACTGCTTTATAGCCATAATGCAAGCAGGCAACTCCGCAAGATAAATTTTGGTAACCGCTATTAACAAAACCTGCTTGATTAATTTGTTGCAAAAAATTTTCTTGATCTGGAAAAACTCGAATGCTTTCTACTAAATATTGATAAGAATTGGCATCATTTAGCACTAAACCGCCTATTTTAGGAATAATTTTAAACGAGTATAAATCGTAAAGTTTTTGCAACCATAAATCGTTAATTTTAGAAAATTCAAGGCAAATAAATTTGCCCTGCGGTTTTAAAACTCGGTAAATTTCTGCCAAACCCAAGCCAAGGTTGGTAAAGTTTCGCAAACCAAAGGCAATAATAACTGCATCAAAACTATGATCGGCAAAAGGCAAATTTTCGCCGTTGGCAACACAAAAAGAAAGGTTGTGAAATATATTTTGATTAATTGCCTTGTTTTTGGCTATTTTTAACATTTCAGAGTTAAGATCAGACATTGTAATATGAAAATTACTGGCGCCGCTTTTTTGAGCTTGCTTGATGATGTTAAAAGCAATATCGCCTGTGCCACAAGCAAGATCGAGTATTTTTTGATGTTTAAAAAAATCAATTTGCTGCACTGCGGTTTTTTTCCAGAGCCGATGAATGCCTACACTCATAAGATCGTTCATTAAATCGTATTTAGGTGCAACTGCCGAAAAAATTTCTTGCACTAATGGAGATTTGTTAATAGAATCGATAATTTTAAAACCAAAGTTTGTTTTATTTTCCATGTTTACTTGCGATTTTGATTTTGATTTACCGCCACATTTAATTGCCCAAGAGCCTTTGTTAAGCAAAGAAAACACTAAAATGTTAGTTTTGTGTCAACAAAAAATTATTGATGCCAAAATAAAAGATTTGGTTAATTTTTTGCCACAAGGCTGTGTTTTAGTGTTTAACGATGCCAAAGTGATTAAAGCTAAACTTAATGCAACAATTGCTAGAAATCAAGCAATTTTAAATTTTAATCTTAATCAACAAATTAGCAATGATTTTCAACAAAATTCTTGCTGGACCGCACTTGCAAAACCACTAAAAAAAGTGCAGGTGGGCGATTTATTACAAATTGGTGCCAATTTTTCTGCTACTGTTTTAGCAAAAAAAGATAATTTTCTTACATTAAGTTTTTGTTGCTCTAATGGCGAATTACTAGAAAAACTAGAGATCTTTGGATCAATGCCTCTGCCACCTTACATTAAAAAAACCGATCCCCAAGATAGCAAAAACTATCAAACAATTTATGCTAAACACGGCATGGCAGTAGCAGCACCTACCGCTGGCTTGCATTTTAATGAAGAAATTTTTTCTTTGTTGCAACAAAAAAATATCATCAAAACTTTTCTAACTTTAAATGTTGGGGCTGGCACTTTTTTGCCTGTTAAAACTGCTAAAATTACCGATCATCAAATGCATCACGAAAGTTTTGTGTTAAGCCAAGAAACTGCCGATATTATTAATTTAGCCAAAAAAGAAGGGCGAAAAATTATTGCCATTGGCACCACAGCTCTACGCACACTCGAAGCGGTTGCTATGCAACACCACATTTTACAAGCAAGCAAAAGTAGCACCGATATTTTTATTTATCCGCCCTATCAATTTAAAATAGTCGATGGCTTATTTACTAATTTTCATTTGCCAAAATCAACCCTTTTTATGTTAATTTCTGCTTTCATTGGCAAACAACAAGCCCTCGATGTTTATTATCATGCCATTAAAAACAACTACCGTTTTTATTCTTACGGCGATAGTTGTTTGTTTTTAAAATAGTGCTATTATAGCACTGTTGCATCAAATTAAAACAAATTTGAAATTCAACAGCGCCTAAGTGCCATATATTTTTATTCTAACCATTTATTTTTTAGGTAATTTTCAATTAATTTTCGTTGTAAATCACTTAATGCTTTATTGTAAATAATTAATTCACCAATATAGCCATCAAAATATCCTGTGGCAACCTGATTTTGATTAAGAGTTCTGCCGATATTTAAAGGAGATTTGCTTTTGGCAAAAAAACTATCGGCAGTAACGAAACTAGATAAAAAATCACCATTAACAAATAATTGTAAGCCATTTTTATTATAGCTATCGGCAACAACACTAACTATTTGTGCTGATATTTCGTCTTGTGTTTTTTTATTAAGATGTTTGCTTACAAAACATTTTTCTTGATCGGAAGATAAACAAAATTCATAATGATATTTTTCTTCTTCGATGTTAATTAGAAAGCGAAAATTGGTTTTATCATCAGATTTGCTAAGAATAGTTTTTTTGCCAAGCATATTAGTTGGCTTGATAACTATAAAAACAGTTGCAGACTCAACAATATCTTTAAAAAATATATCTGTCATAAAAGATTTATTTTCAAAATATAAAGCTGGCAAACCATTTATACCTAATTTACTATATGTTGGCTGATTGTTTTTATTAACTTGAGAAAAAGATCCTAATGAAGAAAATTTTGGTTTATTTTGCCAAGAATAAACCGAAGAATTATTTTTTTTATCAATAAAATTAATGTTATCAACAGTTTCTAGCCACAAAACAACACCATCAATATAGTGAGCAGGAGCAGATTTTGTTAAAACTATGGCAGAATCTATTTTTTTTTGATAAATAAATTGTTTGATAAAATAAAAACCAACAGCAAAAAAGATGATAAAAATTAAAAACAACACAATAAAAAACATCTCGGAAAAAGCTTTTCTTTCAATTTGAGCTTTTTTTGTTTTCATAATATTTTTATTTTAAAGCAATGCCCCATTTTTTAGAGAGGTATTTATTAATAACATCCATTTCTTCATTTTTTAAGGCTCGATCAAAAACTAAAACTTCACCGATAAAACCATTTAATCTTTGACCTGAGCAACCAGAACAAGATCTGGCTGCTAATGCAAATTCATTAGCAGAAACAATAAAATTATTCGAAGAAGATGCTCTGGTATCATGTGTTTTTTTAGAACAAGAAGAAGAATTTAAGCAGTATATTAAATTATTTGTCGGCAATACACTAGTATCTTCTAAAGATATCATGCCGATATAATTATTTCCACCTAATATTGTTCCTAAACCTTCTTGTCCTGAAGAATTCCATTTTGGATTCCATGTTAATAAAGATAATGATCTAGGATTTTGTCCGCCATAACCCATACCTAATTCGGCAAGATCAACAGTAGAATTTGCAAAGCCAACATATTGATCTAAAATAGGAACATGAGTGGATTGAGTAGGGTCGTAATAGTTAAATACTGCAATATAAGTAATACTTTTGTCACCAGGATTAAAAGGTGGAGCAGAAGGGGTGGTGGCATTGTTTTGAGAATACAAATATTGAGTTTTACCATCAAACCGTAATGCTGGCAAGCCATTGATGGCATTGGCTATATACATTGGTCTTCGTAGGGCAACATCTTGATAAACACTTTTCTTATTACCTGGAAAAGCTCTTGGGGTAATGTCGTTCCACCTAGCAATATACTCACGATTATCGGGGCGAAGTGTATCTTTTAAATAATTAGCATCTTGCAAACTAGCTACATTAGCATAAGTTAAGTTATCAGAATTAGTAGAGGTAGTAGCAAAACTGTTTTCTTGTGTTGGCTCAAGCCATAAAACTAAATCAGGTATTGAATTAATATCAGAAGATTTGGTAAATTGAGCAGCTGATGCTAATTTAGAATTTCTTACTAACCGAGATCCTGCAGTAATACCAGCAATTAAGATGCCAATAATTAAAACCACCACCGATAATTCAATTAAAGAAAAAGCAGTTTTTTTAAAGTTATTTTTAATCATAAAAAAAAGATAAAATTATATATTAATTTCGAATACAAAAGTACTATTATTGATGAATAACTAAAATATAACAATCAAAATAATGCAAAAATAACTATTATGTTTATCGTGTATTATTTTGGAAAAAACAATGCCAAAGAGCATTGTTAAATCTGGGTTTGGAATTATAAATGAAAAATCATACCATTTCAACTTCAAAATTAAGCAATCTAACAATGTATGTTAAGTTGAAATGGTATTGCACCATAATAAAATGGCTTTCTGGATATGAAGCCTATTTTCAGCTTCATCAAAAACAATGGAATATTTACTATCTATAACATCAGAAGTTGCTTCAAAACCACGATAAACTGGCAAACAATGACTAAATAAAGCATTTTTTTTGGCTAATTTCATTATTTTTGCATTAACCTGAAAAGGCTCTAGTAAATTTATTTTTCGCTGCCTTACTGCATCGTTATATTCGGCATCTTCGCCCATCGAAACCCAAGTATCGGTAATAATTACATCGGCATCTTTTACTGCATTTTTGATGTTATGATGCAGATGAATATCGGCTCCTTGCTTATGAACTTTTGAAATTTCTTTTTTAGAAAAATCTAATTCTTCTGGAGAGGCAATGTGAAACTCAAATTCTAATAATTTACAAGCATGAATATAAGAGTTTAAACCATTGTTTTGATCGCCACACCAAGCAATTTTTTTACCTTTAATATCGCCTAATTTTTCTTGAATAGTTAAGATAGATGCTAAAATTTGGCAAGGATGAGAAAAATCAGACAAGCCGTTAATAACAGGAACCGAGGCATTTTCAACCATTTCAGTGATAGCTAGATGAGAATTAGAGCGAATCATGATAAAATCAACATACCGAGACAAAACCTTGGCAGTATCGGCAATTGTTTCGCCCTTACCTAGTTGCATGTCGTTTTTATTGGTTATAATTGCCAAACCGCCAAGCTGATTAATAGCCACTTCAAATGAAACTCTAGTTCTGGTAGAAGGTTTTTCAAAAATCATCATCAGATTTTTATTTTGCAAAGCTTGCAAATATTTTTGCTTGTTTTTTTTAACATCGCATGCCAAATCTAAAATTTGCCGAATGTCATGGCTAGTAAGTAAGCTTAAATCAATAAAATGGCGATAAGCTAAATTATTGCTTTCAACTTTTTTAAGGTTTTTAGCATTACTTATGGTAGTTTTTTTAGCTTGATTTTTTTGGGTTTTTTTGGTTTTCATAATGTTTTAAATTTAAATAGAAAATACTTTTTTACCATTAAAAAAACAAATTAAAATTTTTTAAATAAAATTGCAAGTATTTTTTATTGATTTATCAAAAATTTTAAAAAATGAGCCTAATTGGTAAAGTTGCTAGCATAAGATTTTGGTTTAATTGCGGTATTTGATAAATTTTCAATCACTTCATAAGACCAACCTTTTTGCTTAACAAATTCAATTGCTAATTGCAAAGAAGTGAACTTAAAAGAAACTTGTAAATCGGTGTTTGTTGAAGAAATCCAGCCCATTAAAGAATCTATAGATCGATTAGTGCTAGCATTTACAAAACTAATTAACCAGTAAGATTTTTTTCTGCCCGATTGCATTGCCGATTTTTTAGGCTGATGAATATAAACTTTATTTTGCATAAATTATCTACCTTCTTGTTTTGAATTAATAAAACCTGGTATCGCAGAAGTTCCTAAACTTTTGTAAGTTAGTTCATTTACAGCAGAAACTGGCTGTAGACCGTGCATTTCGGCATTAAGAACCATTTTTTTGAAACCATGAACTAAAACATCGAGCATAGAAGAATCTGCACCAGCTATCGAGCTAGAAACAATAGAATTAAGAACATCCTCACTTAAATCGGCAAATACCGTAGGAAATTTTCCCATTTCTCCTAAACAATCAAAAAAATTACTTGCCATATCATGTAATTGATTACCGCCAACCGCCCCCATTTCGCCATCGCCACCTGGCATAGGCATATGAGCGGCAGAGCCACCGCCACCGCCACCATCGCCTTCGTCAGCAAATCTTTTAGATCGTGATGCAATAAGCAAAGCTAAATTACCATCAAATGGTTGATTTGACATAAATTTATTTTTTAATGTTATCAACAGCGGCAATTGCCGACATGTTTAAAATATCGTTAATACTAGATTGCATAGTAATAATTTGCACTGATTTTTCAAAACCATCAAGAATTGGCCCAATTACTGTGCAGTTTCCAAGAGTTTCAAGCATTTTGGTAGCAATACTGGCCGAATGTAAACCCGGACAAATTAAAATATTAGCAGGAGCAGTGAGCCTACAAAACGGATATTTTGCCATTTTATCTGGATTTAAAGCAACATCGGCAGTCATTTCGCCATCGTATTCAAAATTAATTTTTTGAGTTTTTTGCATTTCATCGAGTAGCTCTACTGCTTTTTTAATGCGTTGTGATTCGGTTTTTAAAGCACTGCCAAAATTAGAGAAAGATAAAAAAGCCACTCTTGGCTCGTAGCCCATATCTTTTACTTTGCTTGCAGTTTGAATGGCAATTTGCACTAAATATTCAGATGAAGAAAGTTCGGAGCAAGCTGTATCGGCAATAAAAATGGTTTTACCTTTTGAAATAACCATTGACATACCCATAACAATTTGATTTGGCTTATTTTTAAGCACTTGCCAAATATCGTGCAGTGATTTGCTATAACCCCTAGTAAGACCTGTAATTAAAGCATCGCCATGCCCGCAAGCTAGCATAGAAGCTGCAAAAACATTACGATCGGTTTTTATCATACGCAAGCAATCAGATTGCAAAAAGCCTTTTCGCTGGAGTTTTTCATAAAGATATTTGCTGAACTTGGTATTTTCTTCAGAAATTGAAGCATTAAAAATTTCGATTCCTTTTGGATCGATGCTAAATTCTTGCATTCTTTCTAAAATTTTTGCTTGCTTACCTACTAAAATTGGCTTACCATAGCCGTTATCTCGCCACATGCTAGCAACTTTAATAATTTCTGACTGCTCACCTTCGGCAAAAATGATATTTTTTGGCGAAGCTTTGAGTTTTTCAAAAATCAAACTTAAACTATTAACCGAAGGATCTCTTCTGGCCTGTAATTGCTTGGCATAATCGCCCCAATTAGTAATTGGTTTTTTAGCCACTTTGGTTTCTACTGCCGCTTTAGCAACCGCCACAGGAATGGTATGAATGAGTCGAGAATCAAACGGAGTAGGAATGATATAATGTTTGCCAAACTTCATTTCTCTACCGCCATAGGCTTTTATCACTTCGTCTGGCACTGGCTGTCTGGCTAGATCTGCCAATGCTTTAACGGCCGCTATTTTCATTTCTTCGTTGATAGTTGATGCCCTCACATCAAGAGCTCCTCTAAAAATATAGGGAAAGCCCATCACATTATTAACCTGATTTTCATAATCACTTCTGCCAGTAGCCACAATAGCATCGTCTCGAGTAGCATGAACTTCTTCTGGAGTAATTTCGGGATCGGGGTTTGCCATTGCAAAAATTACAGGATTTTTTGCCATCGATTTAACCATCTCTTTAGTTACCGCCCCTTTTACTGAAAGACCTAAAAAAACATCGGCATCTTTCATGGCTTCTGCCAAGGTTCGCAGGTTGGTTTTTACTGCATGAGCAGATTTCCATTGATTCATGCCTGTTGTTCTGCCTTGATAAATTACTCCTTGTGTATCACATAAAATAGCATTATTATGAGGCAAGCCCATTGCTTTTAATAGCTCTAAACAAGCAATGCCCGCGGCTCCTGCTCCATTTACCACTACTTTTATTTTTTCAAATTTTTTACCAGTAAGATATAGCACATTTAAAATGCCCGCCGCCGAAATAATGGCGGTGCCGTGTTGATCGTCGTGAAATACAGGAATATCCATAACTTCACGTAATTTACTTTCGATAATAAAACACTCGGGAGCTTTTATATCTTCAAGATTAATACCTCCCCAAGTTGGACCTAAATATTTTACCGCATTAATAAATTCTTCAACATTTTCGGTGGCAACTTCGATATCAACAGAATCGATATCGGCAAATCTTTTAAACAAAACCGATTTTCCTTCCATGACGGGCTTTCCTGCCAAAGCCCCCAAATTTCCTAAACCTAAAACCGCAGTGCCGTTAGAAATAACCGCCACATAATTGCCTTTGGCAGTATATTCGTAGGCTAAATCAGGATTTTTAGCAATTTCTAAACACGGCACAGCAACTCCTGGTGAATATGCTAAAGCCAGCTCTCGTTGAGTATTTAGTGGTTTAGTGGCATGCATAGCAACTTTACCTGGCTTGCCTTGCATGTGAAAATTAAGAGCCTCTATTTCTTTTTGGGTTTTTCCTTGATTATTGATGTTTTGAATATTTTTTTTAGTTGTTTTTGGCATATATTGTGTTTTTTATTTATATATTTTAAGATAAATTTTTTATCAAATTTTTAATTGAATATTTGGTTTTTTATGTTCTAGCACTTGCATTATATAATTTTCGATTTTTAACTTTTCTTCTTCTGGATTAAAAAATTGTTCTCGTCGAATCTTAATTTTTAAAATATCTCCCTTTGAAAATTCAACAATATTATTATCGATATTTGTTAAAAAGTTTTCATCTTCAACTATTGTATAAAAACTAGATTGACCGTCGTTGACAAACCATTTATTACCCTCTTTAAAAGATAAATTTACAATATTTATATTTGTTATAAAAATCACATCTTCGTCTAGTTTTTGCTGTTCTGACTGCGGGCATTCGAAGTAGTTAATTTCTGGTTTCTTGATTGAGCAAAGTGTTTTTTTATTAAATACAATTCCAAAATCATCTATTCCATCTTTTTTTAATGGCTCAATGCACCCTTCAAGACTTTTTCTTAGTTTATAATCTCGATATAAATCAATCACTTTTGGTTCTAGTTTAATTTCACTTGTATCTCTGTAAATAACAAAAGAACCATCTTCATTTTCGATGATTTTAGTTGGTTTTGCACCCTTTAAAAACAGCAACAAAGCTAGTAACCCAAGTTTTTCATCAAATATACATTCGAGCAGTTCTTTGGCTTTCAGTAAATGCTCTGCACCACTGTGAAATAATAAATCGTTAGCTATACTGATTAAATCTTGATAAACTTTGAAGTTAATTTTAAAATAACCAGTTTCAAAACTTGCTTTCACTTTTATTTCGATTTTACCCTTTCCTTTATTAATTACTTGATTTGCTCTATCAAGAACATCGTTTATACTAATTAAAGCAACCGATAATTCTCTTGGTGATATTTCATTATTTTCTAAAGCCTTTCCGCGGTAAACTAATTGAAAATTCATATTTAAGCTATACTTTTAGAGTTTAAATTATTAAACATTACTAATCTTTGTTGTATTTTAGGCACTGTTGTATCGCAAATTTATTTATAAAATATTAATTAACATTTTCTTTCGCTTCTTTGTTATTTAGTAATGAAATTTGATTTTTTTTCTCTCTCTCTTCATACTCTGCATCAGATAAATATTCGGTGCTAAGATTATAATTTTGTAAAGTTTCTGGAGTAACTAACATTGATTTAATATTTTTTTGTGTTGGAATAATATACATAGCTTCAAGCAAAATAGATTCGGCTATAGCTCTTAAACCTCTCGCTCCAGTTTTACGATCGATGGCTTTTTTAGCAATAGCATTTAAAGCTTCATCGCTAAATTGCAAATCAACTTTATCGAGATTAAATAAGTGTTTATATTGTTTAACGAGAGAATTTTTTGGCTCAACTAAAATTTGTTTTAAATCATCAGCTGTTAAGCCGTCAAGCGGTGCTAAAACTGGCAATCTGCCCACAATTTCAGGAATTAAACCATATTTAATTAAATCATCTGGCTCAACACTGCGAAAAACATCTTTTTGATTAGAATTATCAGATTTATCTTTAACTGCAGCAGTAAAACCAATAGAAGAACCCGCCCCTTTAGAGGCAATAATTTTTTCAAGCCCAGCAAAAGCTCCGGCACAAATAAATAAAATATTATGAGTATCTATTTGCACATATTCTTGTTGAGTAGATTTTCGCCCTGGTTGAGTTGGCACCGAAGCTATTGTTCCTTCGATAATTTTTAGCAACCCTTGTTGCACTCCTTCGCCAGAAATATCGCGTTTTGAATTATCTTCGACTTTTCTTGCAATTTTATCGATTTCATCAATATAAACAATGCCTCTTTGAGTTTTTTCAATATCAAAATTTGCCGCCTGTAATAAACGTGAAATAATATTTTCAACATCATCGCCTACATAACCAGCTTCGGTAAGCGAAGTAGCATCGGCAATAGCAAAAGGAACATCAAGAATTTTGGCCAAAGTTTGGGCAAGTAAAGTTTTGCCACAACCAGTGGGGCCAATCATTAAAATGTTAGATTTATTAACCTCTAAACCATCAGCATTAGAATTAAAATCGATTCTTTTATAATGGTTATAAACCGCTACTGCCAAAACTTTTTTAGCATAGTCTTGCCCAATTACAAATTCGTTTAAAATTTTAACAATTTCTTGCGGAGTTGGTTTATTGCCGGCAGTAGAAAAAAGCGGAGATTTTTTCTGCTCTTGTCTTAAAATATCCATGCCAAGCTCTATACACTCATTACAAATAAAAGCAGTAGGGCCAGCGATAAGTTTTTTTACTTCGTGTTGAGATTTGCCACAAAAAGAACAGTGTAAATCTTTGTCGTTATATTTTTTCATCATTGGAGAATATGATTAGATTGGTCGTTTATCAAGAATTTGATCGATTAAACCAAATTCTAAAGCTTTGTTAGCACTCATAAAATTGTCTCTTTCCATTGCTTTTTCAATAACAGAAAGTTTTTGCCCAGTATGTTTTACATAAATTTCGTTTAATCTTTTTTTAAGTGATAAAATTTCTTGAGCATGAATTTCGATATCGGTTGCTTGCCCCTGAAAACCGCCACTTGGTTGATGAATCATGATGCGCGAATTAGGCAATGAAAATCTTTTACCAGGAGCCCCAGCCGATAACAATAGCGAACCCATCGAGCAAGCTTGCCCAATACATAAAGTGTTAACATCTGGCTTAATAAACTGCATTGTATCATACATTGCCAACCCAGAAGTAACCACTCCTCCTGGCGAATTAATATAAAAAAATATATCTTTTTTTGTATCTTCAGCTTCTAAAAATAATAATTGAGCCACAATTAAGGTTGAAACCTGATCGTTTACTGGACCACATAAAAAAATTATTCTCTCTTTTAAAAGCCTTGAATAAATATCAAAAGATCTTTCACCTCTTGGAGTTTGCTCAATAACCATTGGAACCAAATAGTTTTGATGCAAATTTAAATTATCTGATAAGTTGCTCATAAATTTTATATTATAAAAAGGCATTAAATTACTTGAAAAATTTTTTAAAAATCATTATAATCTTAAACAAAAATTATCGTCAAGTTTTTTTTATTATAAAACAACATAAACAAAAAACAACCAAAAAAGTATGTCTAACGAAAATATTTATAATTCTTGCAAAAACGAAGAAAAAGAAAACATTGCACAGCAAGAGTCTTCTCCTATTTCGGAACTCGAAATTTTGCAACAGCAAATAAACGAAAAAGAGCAACAAATTAAAGATTTAAATCAAAAACTACTGCGGAGTTTTGCCGATTTTGAAAATTTACGCAAACGATCTCAAGAAGAAAAAGAGAAAATTCATCAATTTGCTATCACTAATTTTGTTTCCGACCTTGCTTTGGTGGTTGAAAACTTTTTTATGGCAAGCGATAACTGCCCGCAACAAGAAATAGAAAAAAACGAATCTGTAAAAAACTATGCTATAGCAGTTGACATGACCAAAAAAGAGCTAATCAAAACTCTCGAAAAATATAAAGTTGCTAGAATTTTTCCACTCAAACAACAGTTCGATCATAACCTGCACGAGGCTTTATCAAAAGTGCCAACCCAACCAACAATTGCCAAAGATGGTGAAATTTTACAAGTAATTCAGGCAGGCTATACAATTGCCGATCGCCTAATTAAACCAGCTCTGGTAATTGTGGCACAAGTGAGTGAAGATATCTTGCCAGAAACAACAAACAACGAAAATAATAATAATTAGCAATTTGGTAAAAAAAATAAAAAAAACACTTGCTAGAATTAATTTTAGTTGTTAAAATCTTGGTAAGTAGTGTTTTTGCCTAAATAGCTCAGTCGGTAGAGCAAAGGACTGAAAATCCTTGTGTCGGTGGTTCGATTCCGCCTTTAGGCACCACTATTAGCTTGTGGCATTTTCTGCTTTTAGCTTTTTAATATGCGGATGGGTGGCCGAGTGGTTTAAGGCAGCAGTCTTGAAAACTGCCGTAGGCTCAAACCTACCGTGAGTTCGAATCTCACCTCATCCGCCATATTTGTTGCTCTAAATTAATCTTGGTTGCATTTTTCCTATTTTCTTTATCCCTCTTCTAATCGCAGTGTTACTAGCTTTCTTCGGCTTTAATTTTAATAATATTCCATCCATTTTCTTTCAAAAGCTTTTTCGCATTTTCATCTACTCTATCTTTATGAATTGCCAAACATAACAGATGCTTCGGGCGACTCATAGCAACATAAAGCTGGCGCATAAATTTCTTACTTAAAATTGCATTTGGTTTTTTTGGGGTTGGTATCATTACAGACAGATCTGGATAATAATTTTTTGTCTCAAGCACAAGAGTAGCATCATGCGTTTCACCTTTAACTCCATGAATTGTTGAAAACTCAATATTAAAACCCGCTTCATGTTTTAAAACATTGCCAGATAATTTGGTAAGTTTTGATTTCTGCCAATTAGCTTTTACACCACTTTCAGCCTCTGTATACGAAATATACTTTAACCCTTCAGGAATAGAGTCTTGACGTATCCATTTTTTAAAAAAATCCTCAACATGACCCCAAATTCTTTGTGAAATTTGAATATTATTATTCCTTTCTAAAGCCCAGAATAAAAATTTACGGTATTTTTCCCACATAACCTTTTTTTTAAGATCTTCTTTAAATGTACTAAAATTAAATAACCGGTTATTGCCATCCTTTATATTTGCCTTAGATAACATCTTAATTACACATTCATTTATCAATTTGTAGCCAGTAGCCCAATCTGAACTCGGCAAATTACGACAACGATGTACGCACTCCACCAAAGAATCCGCTTTAAAAGAATTCTTTGATTTATTTTTATCAAAACCGCTCCAATAGCTGACTATTTTAAGATCATCCTCTTTTTCTATATTTTTCCCAACCGCTCCCACAACCTTAACGATAAAATCTTGAGACTTTTTATACTTTTCACTGAACTGCTCTGAGACCAATTCCGCATACTCCTCAATCACTTGTCCAATAGTACTATTGTCGTAGATAAATACCGTGTGTTTAAAATTACCATCTCTGCTATGCGAACACTTCCTATTGATGATAGAATCTTCTGATAATTCAGTTTTTAATTGAATTGAATTATAGCTTAATCCCCTAGCCTTATTAGCTATAGAATCATCAAATCTATGAGATTGATTAATAACGAAATCCATTTCGATCTTACTATTATAACTAATATTTGCCTCTTCTCCGTTAATGTTATTAAAAATGGCCTGGTCTGGGTCGCCAAACCTTTGAACAAGAATATTTGTATTGTCTAAAGGAAAAATTTTTTGCAGTAATTCATCCTGAAATTTTTGTGTATCTTGCATCTCATCAATGAAGATCATCGGGAAACGCTTTTGAAGAAAAACTGAGATACTAGCATTTTCCAAAATTAGCTGTTCTGCATAAGAATACATATCTCTGTATTGAAAGTATCCTTTTTCAATTATTGCATTTTTTAGTGAAGCTAATTTAGGGTAAAGCTTGCGATTTGGGTCGTTTTTATATTTTTTTAAAACTCCAAAGTTTTTATAAAACCCCACATGCTTATAAGCATTAAGCCAAAAAATACTACCTAGAAAATTCTTTATTTCTTCATCATTCGCTTTATTACAAGTGTTGTAGAGGCTCTTACATATATCGTTAATATCTTTTCCCGAGTCTCTAACTTGCATCTTCCCTTCTTCCGAATCTAAAAATTTTGTAAAACAATAGTTTTGCCTTACAAAGGGTAGAGCTAAAAATCTGTCTATAAAATCTTGTATAGTACCGATGAAATGTGGGTAATCTATCAACCTTCGCGCTTCGATTATCTTAGAGTTCTTTAATCGATTTATAATTTCATTTTTTGCCACATTGGTATGGGAAATAACACAAATTCCTTGATGTTGAAGAGGCCATTTTCTTGCTAAAAGTATAAGCTTAGCAGCAATCAAAGTTGTTTTTCCACTTCCAGGACAAGCCTGAACATCAATTGATTTCATTGACTTAAGAATTTTTTGCCTATCGGATTTTGGATAATCTTCATTGGTTGGGAAAAATAACTCTTCTTCCTTCTCTAGGAACCTTATATCTTCATCCGAAATAAAATTATTAAATTGATGAATCATCCTTTCCGCCTTCTACGTTATTATCTAAGATAGGGGAAGTAACATGTTCTATTGCTTCGACGATATATGTGGGAAGTTTTGACTTAAAAAGTGTAATTTTATTGCTGTAATCACGCTCAAGAATTTCAGCCATCTTGTAAGCAAAATCTGTTTTATTGACTTTGCCCTGCACATAGGTTGCTTTTTCATCATCTGAACCTTGAATATTTTCAATATCAAATGAGGAGCTATTTAATGCCTCGTAGCACTCTTTAAATAAGCCTAACCCTAAGCAAAACTCAAAAGTCCATCGATCTGAAATGAAAATTTTAATGTTTTGCCTCTCAAGAGAGTCTTTTAGAGAGTCTTTTTTGTTATTAATTTGAGAGGTTAAGTCATCTCCAGTCTTTTCCCAATACTGAGAATTCCTTTCTTTTTTTTCTATAAAACCATATTTGCTATCCTCTTCAGCACATACCGGCCACAAATCCAAATCTCTTAAAACTGATATTTTTATAGGATTCCAATCTTTCTGCTGATTATCTTTTCCTTTTCTTAAAAAGATTTTTACAAATCTTTTCCATGAGCCACTATTATCATACTTAACAAGCGATACTCCGTAGTCTTCTAGCGGTTTACCCAAAATTTTTGCAATTGTTGGTAAAAGTATATTTTCAGCATCACCTTCAACCAAGATTACCCCTCTAGCAAAAAATAGATTTGCCTTCGTAACATCCAAAAATTTTTCCAAGAATTTATAATCATCTCTATCTAGCTCTGTTTCTCCTTCACGAAGAGAAAATGATTTACCTTCGCTCATTAAAATTATATTGGCTGGGTTCGATTTAGATGAGATATTGGGACTATGAGTTGTTAAAATACATTGTATTGCTCCATGTATTTTTTCTGCCTTAGATTTCCCAACTATAAATTGTAGTAATTTCATTTGTAACTGAGGATGCAAATGAGCTTCGGGCTCTTCAATTAAAAGCAGCGGAAATTCTTCATCCAATTCTTGTTCCAAAAGCAAGAGTCCTGCAGCCATAAAAAGTAGATTATGATATCCTAAGCCATGCTTTCTACGTTCTTTACTTAAAGAAAGATTGAGCCCTTCTAGCGCCGCTCTGAGATGCCTTCTTTTTTGTGAATCCTTCATCTGCAACAAAGCATCTTTTTTAATACCAGCAATATCAATAATAGCACTCAGTAAATCTTTATCTTTTTCAAAAATAAGATTATGTAGATAATCATCTTGTATTTTTTTAGAGATGATATTTATTGGCTTTCCCTCCTCAAGAAGCTTTGAATTGGCTTCGGCAATATGGTTAAGAATTTCGTTAACGAACTTTAGATTTTTTAATTCACTCGATGAATTTAAAATTTGTGAAAGCCTCGATCCCTTTCCAGAGGAGAGTTCAGCTTCTGCATCCCTTAAAGGCTTTAAATATGTAGTAGATAAAAAGTCACGAATTTCAGATTCTAAAGTTAATCCATTTCCATCTTTACCTGATTTGATTTCTGTTTTTATAAACGGATAACCTCTTTTTTCTTTTTCCGTTTTAGCTGCAATCAACTTAATATATAAAACAGTTTTACACTTTTTGATGCCATCAACCTCGAATTCTTCATGAGTCAAATGCTCTACAAAGATATGCCCATATTTTTCAACATCTACAAACTTAAGTTGAATCGATAAATCATTTTCATCTCTATAAAAGTCATCTTCAGTAAGATAAATTCTATCCGAAGAATTAGTTCCTAGAACATGTCTAATAGAGTCTATTAAAGCTGTTTTTCCTGCATCATTCTCCCCCACCAAAATATTTAACCCAGAATTTAGTTCTAAATCTAGCGCTTCAAATAATCGAAAATTTTTTATAATTATTTGCTTCAGATACATGGGTTAAAATAATTGATTAGAGCCTAGAAAATTTTAGAGAGGATTTTCTTATTTTCAACAAAATTTTATATAAATATTTTTTTAAAATCTAAACTCACTTTCTTTAATAACACTGTTGCATCTCAAATTTGTTTTAATATATCTACTTTTTTAAGTTGAATCATTCTTACTCTTAAGTTCAATCATTCTTTTTTCTATTGCTTCTCTTAATTTTTCGGTTTCTCTAACTGGATCGTTAAACCAATCGGTTGACCATATTCTATACAAATTCCAACCAAGACCTTCTAGAACATTTTGACGCAATCTATCGCGATCACGTGCCGATTTTGATGAATGATAACTAGCACCATCGCATTCAACTCCCATAATAAACCCATGCGGCCAGCTGGGATGTTTTACTCCAATATCAATAGAATATCCTTTCACACCAACTTGAGGAATTGCATCGCATCCAATTGATTTAAGTTGTTGTATTACATGATCTTCAAATTCTGAATCGGTGGAAGTGTTTACAACTTTCCCACTTTCAATTTTTCCTGTTGCGGAATACTCAAGCCACTGTTTAAGCATGTAAACACCTGCATTTCCGGTCTCTTCCTCTGCTTTTATATCTGAGGCATTCATCGAAGAAAATGTGACTATTCTTTCTTTTGCACGCGAGAACAAAACATTTAATCTTTTTTTGCCTGCGACACCATTTATTGGGCCAAATCTTTGCATTATACCATTTCAACTTTAAAATTAATCAATCTAACAAAATATTTTTGAGATAAAAACTTTAAAAAACGAAAGCTGTATATCCATACAGCTTGAGGCTTTTTGAAGCTTTTTAGCCAAAAAGATGA
>JACCDP010204258.1_pt1 | contig 19760 bp, 45 predicted proteins | sample 7445841 | NCBI WGS metagenome assembly JACCDP01 (sample SAMN15323441, study PRJNA562643) | freshwater metagenome | isolation source: river surface water | place: USA:Blue River Watershed | collected 2017-08-17
AGCACCAGGGCAGGTCTTGCCAGCTGGCAGGCTGAAGATCAGGGTTTGCTTGCCGAGCTTAGCGTTGCCAGTGGAGAAGGTCAGCAGTTCCATGGGTCGGTGTCGGTTGGACTTGATCAGTCTACAGGATGGGCGGGGGCTTGTGAAGCCCCCGACTGATTAGCGTTGCTTATCAGTACCCGTTCAGGAAATCGTGCAGAGCTTCCTGATACTGGGCCTCAGTCTCAAAGGTGCGAGCCCCGATGGTGCAGGGGAAGGTGCGACGAGGAGCGGGTGCCTTGCTGGGCTCCTTCCCCTGGGCTTGCAGCTGCTGGACGTAGGGGTTCTGGCTGGTCACGGTGTCCTGTGCGGTTGACTCTGGAATCCTACAGCATCAACAGGGCCAGGCAATCCAGCCCTGTTACAATTCGTAATAATTACATCTCCAGCTCCCAATCCTGATCGTGGTGTATATTAACCCAGAAGAAGTTCCTGCCATTGATGCTTTGCAGGAAGACTTTATCACCTTTGTGTTGTTCAACGATGCAATGCTCGCAGGAATTCATTAGATTAGCGAACCTGTTTTTGGCCTTCTTTGAGATAGGCTTGACTGCAACAATTGTTTCCATTAGAGAAACCTACGTTCAAAGGACTTCCACAGTGTAAAGCCAACTAGCAGGATGAACAATTCAGCTGTCACAGAATGTAATAGTGAAGGTGAAGGGCCAGCAATTGCCAGCCCTGGTGATTATATCAGATGGCAGCCTGGCTGAGTTCTTCAGTCCGACGACCATCAGCAATTGTAGCACCTAGGCTAACTTTCATCAGCTGTTCATCGTTGGTCAGCAGATCGCTCAGGAATTGTGCATAGTCTGCACTTGCAGTGAAAGCATAAGCTTTGTCAGGATTCGACTGATAGGTGATAACAACATCAGTACCTTCTACAGTTACACTGTGAATAGCACTAGATTGATCAACAGTGAATTGACGGTGAACAGGATTGATTGCAACAGTCATGGTTGTTGTTTCGATTGAACAATAATAATATACAGGATGGGGCTGAGTTTGTCAACCCCCTGATTGATTAGTAATACTAATCAGAACTCGATCTCATCTAGTGTAGCTTCTGCAGCATCATCATCTGCAGCCAACATATCAAGAATAGAGAGAATCTCATCGCCAGTTTGACCTTTGCGAAGCATTGAAATTAGCAGGTCTTTAGACATAATAATTAATAATCGTAGTTTGAGTTCAGAAAAGCAACAAAGTGTTCCTGGGCTTCGGTGTCATCATCAGCAGGAATCATCATATCATCCTGCCAATCATAGATCTCAGCCTCAAGATCAGCGAAATCAAAGGTGGTTTCCATGGGGTGTTCTGTAGTGAACGAGCTTAGTATGGCATGGGTGGGGGCTGCTGTCAACCCCTCAATCATAAGTATTACTAATCTGACTGATAAACTTTTCTAATGTATTGAGTTCTTGTTCATTTAATCCCAATACATATTCTTCAATAATATCTTCAAATAGTTTATAGTTATTATTATATAATTCACATGTGAGTGATTCAATCATCTCATCTTGTTTCATGGATTTGGTGGTAAAGTATTGAAGAATGTCAGAATAGTTCATTTGTTAATTACCAGGGCACCATACTTGTTAAGTTTACCTGCACAGGGTTTGTTATCATATACACCCAAATAATACTTACCAATACTAATACCAAACTGTTCGTCACCTTTGTGTGCTTTAGTGTTAGCACCAATGTAGAAGAATCGTGAGTCCAGTGAGAGTTTCATGGGTTCAATGTGTGAACATGTTCACTATAGAGGGTTTCTTGGAGGTTGTCAAGGGTTCTTTGATTAGTATACCTTATATGGTTAATAATCTCTAGATATACTTAATAATTTGTTCTGAACCCTGACAGAGTTATTGTAGCAGGTTCTGAGAGAGTTGTCAAGTGTATATGGTATATGGTTAATAATATGTAATATGCCTGTGGAAAAATAGTTTTCCACAGGTTTTTCCACAGGGCTGTGGAAAACTCAGAGGGTCTGGGTGATTAGCAATGCTGATATATGGAATACTTATGGGTGGGCTCTGAGTGATTTGGAATCCTTATGGGTTTTTGGGGCCTGGGGGCTTGACAAATTCGGCGTGATGTGGTATACTGCGGGCCAAGACTGCTGCACCTCCGAAGGTTTCTAAGACAAATAGACACACTCGGACACATACAGTATATACTTAATAATCTAAGACAAATAGACACATACAGTATATACTTAATAATCTAAGACATGTACCCTATACTGATAATAATCTCTCCTTCTCTCTTTACATAACACAAACTTATATTTTTTATCACATTTAATAAAACATTAATAATTACCAAATACTTGTTTTATTGCTCTATACACATACTCTTTATGTTCTTCCTCTGTCTCTACATATACTAATTTACATGTTTCATTATAATATTTCTTTATTGTTCTTTCGGCAATTTGTTCATTCTTGTATCCATAGGTAATAACTGGAATAATATCTGTAGAAGTGATTACATTCCAATACATCAATGGTTTAAATGGTAATGATGCTGGTGACTGATAATAGTATTTTGAATGAGTTAAATTGAGTGTACCATTGTGGTGGTGGGCAGGCATGGTTTTAGTGTGAAAAAGTGGTGTTTTTCTGTGGTGAATACTTGGCTTTTAGGTGTTGTAGAGCTTGCTTCCTAGCCTTGAGTTTTCCTTTAGACATACCTTTGGTATGTTTTGGTTTATTAGAATGGTGTTGCCAGTTCGGTGTGTTCATGGGATTTTGACCTCTTTTGTGTTTGTATCACCCCAACCAATCTCATAGCATTTCCAGGTGTTATTTAGAGTAAACAGATAGGCATATTCTTCACCAGAATTACCAGAGATGAACTCTTTATGGTTAGTATGCTCTACGGAAATCTCTTCACCTCTTTCCGTATGATACAATGGCTGTGCGGGGCGAGTTGGAGCATACAACCAATTGCCGTCTTCATCTCTGACGATATTGTTGTTTTCGTCTCGCACTACTTTGGTTTCCCACAGATGAGTTGTTTTAAGTGAAGACATAGAACCACCATTGATTAAATCTTCGACTTGCTCTTTGGTGGTATATTCTTCTTTGAGAATTCTACCATTGTGCTCAGGATAACCATCATAATGACAGTAGACAGAGACTATGCTGGAGTCTTGAAGCTGAATGCCGATGCGAGAGCGAGTACCCATGGGAGTGGTGTTGTGTTTGAACTGAAGTCAGTATAAAGCCAAAAGGAGCCTGGTGGGGCTCCTCTATGGACAGTTATGAAACTGGCTTGGTATAGGTGTGATAGGTGCCGAAGATCTTTACAGTCTTGGGCTTTGGTTGCTTGTTATAAGGTTTTTTGCTCATTTGTTTTCTCCTTTGTTTGTTTTAGGGTGTAATCCAGTCGTAGCCATCAGGTTGGTTAACCGTCTCATACCCATCATATTCATCAATACGATAAGGACCAGAGACTTCTTCAATAGCAAGTTTAGCACATTCGCCGCTGGCTTTGTCACCCAATTCTTCTACAACTTGAACAAGAATAGGGTCGTGACGGGCAACATCACGGTGATACCAAGTTTGTTTTGAATATCTTTCGTTGAAGTCCTTACGTTCATCTTGGGTCATCAATCGCCATTCTTTTTGGACTACACGTTCTTCAGGTGGAACCAACCAAACATTGAATCCCCACGTAGAATTTTCAAACCAAACTTGTTTACCTTGAAGTTCCCAGTAACGCTCACACGCTTCACGGGACAGATTGAATCCACCGTAGCAGGCATTATATACTACTTTAGTCATAATCAAAGTTTGAAAGGAGAAACAATAATACGGGGTTCAACATAGACAGGACGGGTTTTACCGCTGCCATCAGGATCAGAACACAACACCCAAGTTCCTTCAGCACTGGAAGGAGAGAACAAACCATTAGGATCTGCCTGAGGAAGAGTTGTTCCACTCATTTCATATTTTTCTGGATTGGTGTATTGTGTAGCAGCAGGAAGACCATATCCAATAGAGTTGCACAGAAATACAGGACGACCAGTAGTTTCAGGAACAGTATAAGTATAAGTCACCAGACCATCTTGATCACGCATCTCAATAATCTGCTTCAGCAACTTACGTTCACGGAAGTTCTTGATGGCAGGCATACCAGTTTGAGCAGTTCCTTCCCTCAGGATACGTTCTTGTTGAGAACGTTGAGCATCATCCGAGTTTTCTTCAATACAACCAGTCAGAGTAAGACCAAGAGTAGCAATAACAGCAACAGAAACGATAGTTTTCATTGAGGGAGATTAGAGATAAAGGATTGAAGATCAGAAGGCATAGCATCAGCAGGAACTTCTACAGCACGATGCCGAATAATATCTGCCAGTGCTTTTTTATGTTCGGGTGATGCTTTGATATATTCAAACTGCATATTTTGCAGTTCTTGAACAGCACCAGTTCGGAAGGACTTTGATTGCTCAAAAGTATTCCTCCGAACATTCTCAAACTTAGGAGCAAAGAATGCAGTAAAGAGTAGGTCGTGATATGTAATACCCCAAGTGAGAGCACCAACACCAACGACACCACCAACAATAGCAAGAATAGATTTCATAATTTATCTCAAAGTGATTGAATTTCTTCCAGAATGTTTTCTACATCTTGCTCATCTCGGTGTCCTAGTACATCATCAGTGACTGGTGTATCATAGCACAATTGCCATTCATCTTCAGTACCTTTGAGAACTGCTACCTCATACAAATCCTGGGCATATCCATAGGATCCAGGGAATCGTACCACACTCACACCATAACCATTTGGAAAAAAGTGTTTTGCTTGAATTCCATCAGTATTATAGTGAGGATGGGGTTGAAAGTTCAGATCAGTGAATTTCATTTTGAATACTTGCAGTGTGGATTGTGGGGTTGTTGTTTACAAAGCAGATCATATGATTCAAAGAATTTTCTATCTCTTTCAATCAACATGACATTCCAGCCTAAAACAAGAGCAAATACACAGAATCCAGTTGCGATGTACTTAGTCATGCGTTGTACCCTTCAGATTTGAGAATAGCACGGCGGCATTCATATGCCTGAGTCTGTGATGCAAATGTTGCAATCTTTTGAAATGGATCTAGCCTGTAGATTGACCATTTGGTTGACCCAATTTCTTGCATAATCCTGTAAGGATTGTCAATACCAAGGGGATAAGGTTTCATGCTTCGATAATGCAGAAGGAACCACAAAAGCCACGAACCCAGTTCAGAGTTTCAGCATAGTTTCTCGGATTAGAGAGAACTGCAGTAGCATTATTGCGTGGATTGTGAGCAATAGCAACATACTGATTGTCATCAACCTCTTCAATCCACATTTGATTTACATTACCATCTTGCCAATCCCAGCGTGAAGTAGTATAGTGATACACCTCACGGGGCTTGCGATTGGTGGTGAATGTCTGGATCATGGGTGGTTTCCTTGACTACCTTTGTAGATTAACCGATCTGCGGAGGCATGTCAACCTTTGACTCATTAGTCTTCTTAATCCTCCGCATACGTTTCCGCATCTCATACTTATGGTTCCGTGTGAATCCGTAAAGAATCACAACAAGTGCTCCGGCCAATCCTGCAACAGCAGCAATAGCATTCACTTCAGTGGGAAATGTGGTAGATTCAATCATTGATAATGCCCTCAAGATGGTTAAGTGTGAAAGTAACATAACTTGGATCTTCGTCAATCAGCTCACGATACTCTGCATAGAGTGCATCGACATTGCGAAAGTTCTTGTACCTTGTTTTATTAGTCTTGGCTTTCATTGCTCGCTCATTGAACTTCTTCATTTGTTCAAGAGCATTAGTTTCTGAAAGATAGATTGAATAATCAGTTTCTGTCATTGTAATTTGGGTCTCCTTTACCTTCAAGTGATTTGGCAAGTAATTCAGTATACTTCTCAAGATATGCTGTATCATAAGCTGCCAGATGGTTACTTGTCAACTCTTTGTGCATATTGCTTAGATTAGTCCAGTCCTCTTTGTTCATAGTTCCAAATCAACGTGTTCTAACTCACCCAAACCGATGTACTCAACACCTTTGTGTATGGTATGGTGATTGACATGCCAATGACCATGAATGAATAAATCTGGTTTGTGAATCTCTAGTATATTATCTAGAAACTGACGAGTGATAGATGGATCGTCGTATTTCGTTAGATTACACTTAGAGCACACTATGTATGTTAAGCTCTCTGGCATTTCGTGTGCAACTACCACTGATGGCTTGAGTTTCTCATATGCATCGCACACAATGAGAAACTCTTTGTATGATAGTTCTTCATTCAACCACCAATTTAATCCCTCTGTTCGCATGTGTGCATCAATAGATTTTGCACCACCAATACAGAAGATTTTATCATGTATCATTGTGCCATCAGGAATCCAGAATGGATGCTTTTTACATACACTTGGATTGTCATGATTGCCACGAATGAATCGGTGATCACCTTTTTTCATGTGATCATATGGTGGATTAGAATGACCGGAGAATCCTACACCGAAATCACCAACCTGGATAGAAACATCGCAATCATTGATGATCTTCTTGTATCTTTTCCAGTTACCATGAACATCACCAATGAAGCGAATAATCATTTTTTAAGCCATTTAATAATGAAGTACAGGGCTCCAGCTATCAAAAGGAGCAAAATAACGTAACGAAACACATATATTAGCACCAATCCACCTAGGATTAGAAGCCCACCGAAACTAGAACCAGAGGTTACAGAATCGACAATAGAGCTAGAATTATCACTGGAACTACTCTTACTGATAGGATTGCAGAATCGTACCTCTTTCGCACCATACATTGACTTTGCCATAGCCTCTGCGTCTTTACGCCAGTTGCTAGGACATTCAAATTCAACATTCTGAAGAACATTGGCTTGAGTGAGAATCAGAGCTTTCCAGTGATAACTCATGTTCAATACCTCTTCATTTTGTAAATGATGCAACGCTTAAACTCTTGCCATTCGGTATCACTAAAATTGTCGCTAGCATAAGGAATGCCAACATCGCTGGCACACTTCCTTGCAATACTTTCAGGAACAGGAGTCGATAGGAAATCATACTGAACAACTGAAGCTAGAAGAAGTGCAATCATGATTCGGGTGTGAAACGGTCAGACCAAAGCTCAAGGAACATTTCCCTGAGATTGTCGATCATAGTATAGCGTTGAACGATGGCGTTGTCAAGGGGCAAATCGAAAATTCCATCGTCATATGGTGCAACAAGCTGGTATGCGTCAAGAGCATGGACTAGAATCTCATTGATCAGTTCATGCTGGGATTCTGTCAGAGTGACAGTGATGTTACCTTCGTTCATGATCAGTTCTTAGTGTTAACAGTTACAAGTCCACCAAATGCAAGACGGAGACCAATTAGAATGCCCCAAACTTGCCATAGAGAGAGTACAGTATAATTGAATAGATTTACAAGAATCCAGTGCAGTACCCATGCAACTGGAATCATTAGAATTGCACCAAGAGCAACTGCAACTACTACAACTCCAATGATTGCAGCTCCAGCACCTAGGATTTCTGCCCAGGTATAGTTTTTGTTTGACATAATGCGTCGGCGTCGTGAATAGGTCAAGGAATCCTCCTCGTCAACAAAGATACATTAGGATGGATCGGCTGGGCTGTCAAGGGGTATGTGACAACCCGTGAACTGGCTCTTAGTCCACATAATATTCAGGGGGGATGCCCTGACGAAATACAAAGTCTACCACAGATTGCAGACGTTGTTGTGTGTTCTTACCATAATTCTTGTGAACTGGCACAGTCACAAAGCCATATGATTTACGATATGACATATAATCACCAGGAGTGAGTACACCATTCGCCATATCTTGTGCATCTTCTCTATCAACACGAATAACTCGGCCAATAGTTTGACACATTTCAATTACGTTGAGATTTCGCAGGAGAACAGAGTGCGTGAGCCCTGGGCAATTGATGCCTTCACTGAGAATAGAATAGTGAAACAACACAAACTTCTTCTGCCTGTCTTGACCCCACTTAGTCATAGTCTCAAAGAATACTTCACGATTCACTTTCTTGTCATTGACATATGCACCTTCTTTGGATGTGATATGAAGAATCTCATAGCCACGCTGTTTGAACTGATTCATTACATCAGTACGAAACAACATCTGACACAATACTTTAGTGCTAGGTGCAGCTACCAGAACTTTCTGTGCTTTGGTATCATCCAGACCATCAAGAATATCCAGCAGAGTCTTTGCATCATGCTTGGCAGCATTATCTTTCTCACGCACACCATCAATCTCATGGATTTGCACCATTGGAGGAATAATGCTACCATTCTCGATCAGTTCAGGTGCAGGCACATTCTCAATCACCTGACCAAACACAATGGAGTTGTTCATGCCACGACCTTTTGGATTCTGTGATAGTTTAGGTGTTGCAGTGAAATAGTATGCAGAGTCTGCATGTTGAGACATCATTGCAGTAGAATAAAAGAAGTCTCGCTTACAGGCATTGTGAGCCTCATCAAAGTAGACTGTATCAATGTGTATTCCACTGTCAACAACACGATGAAGAGAATGATAAGTAGTAAAAAGTAATTGGTGTTCATTGTTAGTTTTAACCATGTTGTGAAACATGGTGATATGATCAGGATTAGTTGTAGAGAAATGCTTAGTCTCGCCAGAGTGAACATGAGCAACCACGGCATTCTTGATTTGCTCAGTGAACTCTGCACAGAGCTGGTTGGCCAGCAGAATCCTAGGAGCCACCACAAGGGCTGTGAATGGCTTGTCTGCCTCGGTCAGGCGACGGATCAGGTCACGAATCATGATCAGGGTCTTGCCACCGCCTGTGGGAACATACACCTGGCCCATGCGAACCAGTTCCATCTTGGTGAGGCTACGGGCTTGGTGAGGACGGAGCTTCATGGGTGATGAACGAATGGGTCCATCATATCATGAAGCTCCAGCCCTGTCAACTGATTAGAATATATGGAGCAACAACTACTTTAGCAAGTTTTGTTTTATTGTTCTTTGCTTTGAATTCTTTCACAAATGCTTCTTCAGTTAAAACTTCTCTTTGTTTGGAATGAAATACCTTTCCCCCAGATTTAGACATAATACCATACAATGTTAAACTTATTTGTTTCTTGAAGAATTTCTTTAAGTCTTCACCTTGCCTAGTATACATGTAAAGTCCTTGAGAGTGTACATAATCATTGTGAAGTGGAACAAATTTACCCACTTTAGTTCCTGCAGCTTTAAAACTTGCAGTATCTAAATCTTTAAGTTTTCCATGAGGACTTGTTAATGATTTATTTTTGCATAATTTAGAAACACCAATTCTGTATTCTTGAAATGAATCTTTTGTATTTCTAGTTAATTTATCATATTCAGCACAAAATTGTTTAATAATAATATTATCGTCATCATTATATAACACTAAAACATTTTTTTTAACTTTTGCGATTGCTTTATCATAGTATGTTTTTAATTCTTTAGGAAGTTTGGTTTTATCTACTGCAAATTTAAATGCTTTTTCTCTAATAGAAATAACTTCACGAACCATTTGATTGTATCTTGGATATTTTTGTAGAATGGGAAGAGTGACAGCATATGATGCGCCACCCACAAATCCAAGTTGCCCTGGTGTTGAAGCATTAAATCCAGATCTACCTATTTGTAGTCCTATTTTTACAACTTTGTCTGTAATATTAACATTTTTATAATTCAATTTATAATCCACCGCAAAGTATGCTCTTGGGTCAGTATTTCCTATGTTAACAATTTCTACCATATCATCAATTAATTTATAAAGTTCTGATCTACTTTTAATTTCACTGACTCTCCCAAGAAACTCTGTATATGGATCTAGATATATTTTTAGATCTCCTTGTGCCGCAGCAATAGATCCTATAATTTTTATATTTGCCTGCCTATTTGATGGTATCTTTTTCAATGAGATTCCAACCATATCTTTATCAGCAAAATACTTATTTGTTAAAGTTCTATAAGTATTCTTTCCTGTATCTCCATATGCAAGATTATTGAGAATAGTCATATCATCTACATTTTTTCCAGACAAATTAGTTTCAAAATCTTTCAAAATAGCAGACTCTTTACTTGTTTTCACTAATATAATATCGACAGATGATAAAATATCTGATCCTACAGAACTAGGCAATTTTAGTGCCTTTAAAGTATTATTTAAGGCATCATCTTTCACAGATTTCATAAATTTTGACGATTGATCATATATTTTATATTGACTCAAGTTTGCAACAATGGAAGTAGTTTTTAATATTTCAGCTACTGAATATGCAGATCTTATTTCTGCATCTAACTTGGTTGCTTCCCCATCTTCAGTAGAATATTGTTTTCCATTAGGAAAATCTTTTTTAAACTGAGTTTTATTGTATGCATCACTAGAACCAGAAGGATTCCTTGCATCTTCTTTATTTTTATATAATTCTTTTATACGATTTAACTTAAACTCATTTGATAATTTATCACTATATTTGTGTATCTCACCATCATCATTTTCGTAGTAATATTTACTTATTATTTCATTAAATTCTTGCAAATTAGCAGAAGATCCTCTATTACAAAAATAGTTAATCGCAACACAGGTTAGAGCTTCTCGTGGAGTAACCTTTTTATCTTCTTGTGCCATTGCAGTTAAATTAATTTTAAATATTTAGAAAAAAAGAGGGGCTTTTGCCCCTCTCAAATCATCTATTTCTACGAATTGTTGGTGATGGATTACGAATCATCCTTTTGTTTGCATAATCTGCATCCATTGCAACATGACCAGTTCTTGTATTTTGTACTACTGGTTTTTCCTTTGTAGTTTTTTGTTGTGATGTAAGTCCTTTTGGAATAGTATCAGTTTTAGATACTTTTTTAGCAGGAACTCTATATGATACTACTGCTGGCTTTTTCTTTCTTTGCTTTGAAGTAAACTCTGCATACTTCTCTGCTTTCTTTCTATCTGGTGTGACATAATGACCTGGACCCTCACTTCCTTTTGATGATGGTTTTGGGCCAGTTCGTTTGATAGATTTTACAGAGTCTTGATCAGATCCATGATGCAATACTTTAAATCCTATTGTTTTTCCAGTTCTCTTAAATGCTTCATCTAAAAACTGTGAATATGTTTTGCCTTCAGCATAATTTCCAGTAGATTGTGCTCTTTTGCGAAGTGCTTGAATGAGTGGACTATCCCCAGACATTCCTGGTTTTTTACTTAAATTTCTTCTTCTTTCCTTTTCATACTCATATTGTTTAGCAGCAGGTCTTTTCTTTGCAGGAACTAAACCACCAGTTTTTGAACCAATTTCTACTTCATCCTTTTCGTAAATTGTATGCATGGAACAATTGATTAATTTTAAATATTTAGAAAAAAAGAGGGGCTTTCGCCCCTCTAAATCACTTATTCATTTGAAGAGTGGGGACAGGCATTCCACCTTCAGTCGGAACATAGATGGTTACGTTACCTTTGTTGGAACCTTCTTCCAGACCAGTGATATACAGATACTGAAGATACTCACGGTTATCTTTCAGACTGTTACCAATAATCTGGTTTGCTTTGGCAACACCTTGAGCACGAATCACTTCAGCATCAGCAAGTTGCTGAGCACTATCTTTCTTTGCTTGTGCTTCCAAAACTGCTACCTGGCGAGTATATTCTGCCTTTTGTAGTTCTGCACGACCAGCCAGACCTTGTTGCCATACATTATATTGTGGTCCACCAATAAACAGAATAGCAGCAAATACACCAGCTCCTAGCACAAGCAGAGCAACACCAGCGTCAATAAAACCGTTTTGATTAGTCTTCATAAATCATACCATCCATTTGTTGTGAGAGTTCAAGTAGTTCATTTTTAAGCTTGAAATTTTCTTGCTCAAGAATCTCAATCTGCTTTTTAAGTTGTTGGTTCTCAGCATTTAGACACATTGCGTCTAGTTCTGCATCCGTGTATTTGTCCATTTTAATAGTGAATTCATTCATTTTAGTCCAACCTCTTTTAGATATTCATGGTATCGCATAAATCGAGTGAGTGATGGGTGTTCTGGTGGATTCAAGCTCCAACAGCACTCAGTATAGGATAAAAACTCATACCAAGGCGTGGTTGGGTCCAGAACATGAACTGGCACAGTATCAGAGTTTTCCACCTACTGTACCTTGATATTTTGTACTTGCTTCAAAACCTTCCTGTTTGCCTTTGAGATAAAATCTTGTTGCGGCAATACAATTCTCCCGTGAGAGAGAAGTAATAAGTGAGTCCCCATTCTTATGAAAGCTCGTCCAAGTTTTCCAACGAGATTGCTCAACACGAAATGTATCATCGAACCACTCTACCTCTGCAATCTCAGGATGCTCGTTTTGGTTTGTCATTCAAATTCTCCAGTGCGGTTCTTGATTGTTCCTGAGTGATAAACGCCCTCAACTCTGGTGTCTCTGTCCATTCCCAGATTGTGCCGTCTTTCTGGATATAACTTTTCGGCATAGTTTGAATTTTCATAGATTTCTACCTCAACATTAATTTCTCGATCATTCCAATGTCTGATCACTCCTGCAACAATAAAACAGTTAGTGATAAGATATGTAGTGAAGATTAAACTTCTAACTACTGCTACTTTGTCTGCTACTTGATCTTTTTTGTGTGCTTTTTCTCCTAGTGCTAGTGCCCATAGGTGCCACAACGATTTCAGTGGGGTCATGTGATTCAAAGAAAGTTTCTAAAGATGAAAATAATTGTTGCTTTTGTTTTTTTGGCACTTTACCAGAGATAGTTCTGATGTCACCATCAATTGGTTTGTATCTGTCTATGTATTTCTTTAGGTGATCTTCACAACTGAACCAACAAACTTTACTTTCTCCTTTATCATTGTGTTCTAGCCTGTAGGGAAATCCTTCATATGGAAAATCTGTCATCGAATAATTTCTACATGTGTAATTTTACCTTGTTTAAAACAAATGCTACATCGTGGCCATTGTTCCCATTTTTGATGTGGATTCTGTTCAGGATAGACTTCAATACAGTCTGTGATGTAGACAGGACGTACTTTACCATGCTGGCCATTTGGAATCCATTGAAATCGTGCCCATGGTGGAAGAGATTCATCATCAACTTCTACAAAGTCTGCAGTATATGATTCATCAATCTCATATAATTCACCTGCAGGAGTAATCCAATACTCAGCCATTTTATTGTCCAATCCTTTAGTTTGTAAAGTATTGGTATTGAAGTGTTCATTGATTGGATATGAACAATGAACTCGGTCAAATAGTCCCATAATTACCGATCCTTGTGCTTTAGAAGATACGAGTTGGCAATTGCTTTGAAAGTAAAATCACTATCCCACGATTTGAATACAATACCTTCACGTTTTGTCTGTGGGTTCAGCGATGGACCTTCAGCAAAGTTAAGAAGGTCATCAATGGTTTCGTATTGTTGAGTGAGAAAAACGTGTTGGTCGATGATAGGAACATGCTCAATGTCAGCACCAAGCATCTTCAGTTGATCAAGAACGGTATAACGCTCAAATGGTTCAAAATAACGACCTTCAGTGATGCTGTAGATGTCAAACAGATAGAAACGCTGACCTTTGAGTTTCTCAGGATTGCCCTGAATACCCTCACCAATCAACTCACCTTGAATGGCATACTCTTCTCCCTTTTCTTTGCTCAGTTCAAGCAAAGGTTCGATGATGTTCTGTTCCCGTGCTGCTTTCCAGAAACTATTACCTTCAGTTTCCTTCAGGTCAATGTTCCGAGAACACACACCAACCTCACCATCCTTGACGTAGATAGTGGTGCTGCTACCATCAAGTTTGAGAGTTACTTCATAGGTTTCACCTTCGTGCTTCTCAAAGATGTCTTTACGAAGGTTTTGGCAACGCTCCTGGTCAGTTTTAGGAATAAAGTGAGGGAAGTTACCCTTCATCGTGCCCTGAAGTTGAGCAGGAATAGGAGGTTCCCACTTTTGAATATTCAAAATATGAGATACATCTTCTCCTACAGAAGCATCATTAGCAATGGAACCGAGACAGTCCAATGGCAGTAAAAGTCCCTGACTTACTTGACCACGAAGTTTAATAGTTTTAAGGCGTTCACCTTTCACACCATTATATTCACGGGGTTCTTGACCCTTACTGAGGAATGGAGCGAGTTCGTGAGGCACCCAACTATCAATCTCAAAATATACAGCAATATCACCAATCTTATACTCATCTTTACGAATAACTACAGGCCAACCACCATCAACGATGGCACACTCAATGGCATCAGCACCCTCAATAGGTTTGATGTAGGTGATAGGTTTGATCGAAGCAAGTTTACGCACAGTGTTCATCAGAAGTCTCCTTTGCCTTGAGCAACGTCAAAAGTAAATATACCACGCTCCTGCCACATTGTCAAGACCCTTTTGCGATCATCAAAAACTGCAAAGATTTGATACTGTTCTTCAATGATATCAGCAATCTCTGCCTTTACAATAGCATCATCACGATGATCCTTATACTTTCTCATATAAAGAGCATTATAATCATCATCCATGATGCCATATTTCTCTAGCCACTTTACAGTCACATCACGATAATCATCAGATCGACCACTCACAAAGAAAACAGGAAAGAAATACTTCAATGCATGAAACATTGCAAGTACTTGCTTTACAGGTTTGTCTTGACTAATTCCTTTGTTCCATGCATCCCAATTTCTTGGCTTGGTTGCAACAAATTGACGACGATGTGATACATCACAGAGAGTACCATCAAGGTCAAAAATGATGCATCTTTCTTTAGGAGTATTCGTAGAGGAATCCATGATTTGTAGTGTAATGAACGTGAGTGATGCCAGCTTCTTTCAATGCTAGCTGACAGATTGGACATGGGCGAGCCATGCGTAGTTTACCCTGTGGATTGACCCTTGCAACGATCACAGTATCCACTTCTTCACGACACTTAACAAGTGCTGCAATCTCTGCATGAAGATAGATCTTTTCTTTGAGACCTACACGCTCTGCAAACTTTGCTTGAAGTGGATGTGATTTAGTTTCAAGATTAGTTGCACTTACAATTACTTTATTCTTGTTTAGAAGAAGTGCTCCTACTTGTTTTTTAGATGGAGAGTTCTTTGCAACTGCAATTACTTGTTCAAATACCGAGTCAGAAATCATCAGGCCACCTGCAGCTTAAGATGCGTGCCATCATGCGTCATAATGAAATCAAAACCCTCATCTTCGGTTGGCATTTCAAATTGGTGATACATGCGATGTAGAACAGAACGTGGAATAAACTTATTCGCCCTTTGCGAATTGCGAATGAGTGCCTCTTCAAGAGTAATGGGAAGAACCACCACAGTTTTAGTATATGTATCTGGAATTCTCTTTAGTTTCTGTCTACGAGACTTTTTGGTTAGATTAGTTTGATCCCAGAGAATTGACTTTTCATGTTGAATAGCATAGTCAAGTTGTTCAAACATCTTAGCAGATGCTTCATGAATTACATCATCAAAGACTTGATTGTAAGTTTTACTTACAGATTTAGCATATTCTTCGATATAATTGTCTGTAGATAGAATTACATACTCGTCAAAGGTATCTGTGTTTTCAGTTCCTCTGCGAATGTAGGTAGACTTACCTGCACAGGGAATACCACACATCATAATCAGTTCCATGAAATACCTCCGAACATCCAGCGAGAATCATTGAGTTTAGTTTGAGAAGTCAGAGACTTCTCAATTGAATCAGTTAGCAATTGCTTGCACTCTTTACCTTGTTTCATACCAAACATAAATGGGCGATGAATAGGTAAAAGCATCTTGTTTACAAATTCAACAGCAAACTCCTTTTTGTCTGGATACATCATATCACCACCTTTGAAGATCTTGGTGAGGTCAGAGGACACTTCATCAACTGCACACCAGAACTTCTGTTGGAAATCTTTGAGTCGCTGGGCATCCTCAGAAGTGAGCAGAGGAATCATATCATCTACAGAATCATTGAGAATGACTTGAATGATATTCTTTTCTGAGTTAATTTGTTCCTTTGAACGATGTCGAAGAACATATTCATCTGCTTTAATTTTAACCATGTGACCATTCTCAAAACGAATAACCACACCTTCACCATCATCCCATTTACGAATGTGATCTACAATCTTTTCAATATCAGTGTCATCACCAGCAATAGCCTTTACAACAGGAATATTGTAAAGTTTAGCAAGTTCTACCATATTATAATATAACAGATAATTACCTTTTACTGTATTGCGAATGCCAGTGAGAATTAATTGATCTTCTGGATAATCAACCACAATACGATTCTTTCGTGAACACCATTCAAAAATAGGTGTCATTCCACCGTCAAACATTGCATGAATGAAAGTAGAATACTCTGGCTTATCTGCAACAAAATACTCTGCATTCATTGCAACATCAGTAACACCAGCTTTTGTACCTAATCGAAACCCTTCTGGTGTTGGAATAGGACGAATCATCGAACCATCCAACTTTTCCAGAACTACATGAGGTTGAGTTAAATCAATCTTATCTAAATTAGTTTCTGCTCGCTCTCCAACATTAAAGAACTTATGGTATGGACGAGAAATTAGATTGCCAGTAGCAGTATCAAAGATAAGTCCACGACATTCACGACGCATCCACATGTTATAATGTGTGCGATGACGAATTAGTGAGAATGTGTCTTCAAATGCAACCATATAGTTGATAACAGTGTACCAACCCTTTTCAATTACTTTAAATTCTGGACGTTCCTCGATTTGAAGAAGCACATCATCAATGTGATTGATTTCTGGAAATGTGTAGTTCACTGGTAATCTTCCTGTTCAAAGGTAAAGTATTCGTAGATTTGAGACATCACTGCCTCTTCAATGTGCTCAATAATAGCACCTTCAGTGGGATTTTCAACATGTTTGTGTGCCCTTGCATAACCACGCCGCACACCTTGTTCGATTGCCATTTCTAAAATGACACGGAATTTAGCTTTCATTTGAATGCTTTGCGATGGTAGCTCTCCAGAAGTCAGAGGTCATTTCTTGAGACCCCTCTATCTTAGCAACTACTTGTCCATCTGTCAAGGCTACCAGGGTTGGGGTAGCTCCAACTCCACAATTCTTAGCAAACTCAGACCATTCACCATTTTCCTTAGCATTGGTAATAATAATTACCTTTTCCCAGCCTTCTACTTTCTTTAATTGTGTTTCAGCGTACATACATGGGCGACAACCTTCTTGTACAAACAAATGTATTTCAGTCATAATCTACCCCAATTCTTGAACAAGTGCTTTCAAGTTCATCCACTCTGTCTTGAAGATCCATGATAATTTCAAGAATTTTCATCACATCAAGATTTCCATTCTCATCAGCAATCAAAGAGAGATATGATTGATTTATAATCTCTCTTTGTTCTTCATATGGTTTGTAATGCCACTCTTTTCTTTGTTTTTGAGTATATGTATTCCAATCTGCTGGATTGTATCTCATCGTAACATCTCCTTGATTTTACGCAAACAATCATTAAATCCATCCACAAGTAATTCAGTATTTACATTCTGACTTCCTTCTGCTGATTGTTCTTTCGGCAACCATCTTTCCACCAAATCTACAAACTCATCACAACAATTAAAAGAATAACCAAGTTCATTCCTTACCATATTATAGAGTTTTTGAGATTTATGTTTCTCCACTAACCTATTCACAACCTCATCAGTGATGTATGAAGCAGGATTATCTTTCTTATCCCACTCTACTTCATCATAATGTTCTGGTTCATCAACTACATCATCATACTTTCCCTTCTTCACATCATTAAACCACACACCTTCAAGAAGACGATGAGTTTCACCATCAGTAATTTTTACCAAAATCACACCATTATCAGATTTTTTCTTATACCAATTGTGGTTCATACCAGCAAAGTCAAGACGATAATAAACCTCATCATTATAAGAGACAACCTCACCCTTAACAGTAAATTGAAGGTTCATTCTTGGTTGAGATTTATGTGTCTCAATCTCTTTGAGGAGTTCCAGTTTCTTTTGAAGCACTTTGATTTCTGCTTCTGTTTTTTCAATATCAGATTTGAAAGTCATTTGTTTCAGGTAAGGAGTAGCATCCATCACACCATCTTTCATTGCTTGTCTAAAAGCATTACGCAGACCTTCATCTACTTGCTCTGGTGTCTGGGGAGTTGGTTGATATTCAGTCATAAATCATAAGGTTGTTGAGGGTCTTTTTTCCAAATTTCTTTGTATGTAATCCATCGTTCTACACCAGTTTCTTGTTGAGCAGACCAATGGTATCCATTCTCATCAATCGCATCTAAGTAATGAATGCGTGTCTTTGGGTCAATCACTCGTGTGATAGTTTTGAATTTTACTCGTTCAGTCATTTAATCGTCACCGTTTGATTTTTGATTTGGCAAAGACGGGAAAGATTATCACCCGCAGTAGCAACTTGGAAGAAGCTGTAGTTAGTCCCACACTGTTCGTTGAGTGCTTGTTGTGTGGTAGTGACTCTCACAACTCCTGTGATGGGAGCAGCAATCAGAATCAAAACAGCACCACCAGCAATCACAGCAATCCAAGCATCCATAAAATCAAAGTTGTTGAGTTTCATTTCAGGTGAGGTGCGATTTGTGTTTGGAGGTTTAATTGTTGAAGCAAACTACGAGCAAACTCTACTTCACCATAATCAGTACCATCATCAAAGGCATCATCATAAGAACCATTATCACTTGGAGAGTAATAATCACCATCCTCACAATGTTTACGATCTGCAGTTTGTTGGAGTTTAGAGAGCAGAAATTCAAGTTTTTGTGTATCAGTCATTTCAGTTCCTCAAAATTGGTGTTTAATTTCTTCTTCTGTTGCTATCTCCACAATAGGATAACTCACATCTTCATAATCATATAAATCAAATCTTTTAATCAGGTCTCCAGCAACATTATCGCACAGATAATCAGCAAAAATTCCTGAGTCAAGTTCTCCATCATCTGTAAGCATATCATCATCCTTATGCTTTTCAGGGTCAAACCTCACATAAAAAGTTACTTTATAACCTTTTAGATTTTCCAAAGCATCCTTTACCTTCTGTTGTTCCTTATGCTTTTGGATTTGAAGTTCAAGTTCGTTGATTTGTTCTTTGGTCAGTTGCGAAAGGTCAATCATTTCAGTTCTTAAAGAGTTTGTAAATTGCGTCTGCTACTGCGAGTGCTTCTTCTTTTTCCATCGTAATGTGAGTATGCCGTTTTCCATCTTGCCAATAGGAAATGGTGCAACCATCCATACTGGTGGCAATATTTGAGTCTTCAACTGTGTAATACCATTCCTCATCGGGAAGAATGTTGATGCAGGTGCTGGTGTCAATTGCCATTTGGAGTTCCTTTGTGTATGAGAGTATTATAAGGCAAAAAGGGGTCTTGTGGAGACCCCCTGTGCCAGTTCTTCAAGTGTCATTCAGGTTCTCCAAAGCATCAATAAAATATTCTACACAATCTTTAGGAATACGAAATTCTGTTGTTTTTGAAAGTGGTTGTTCAAAATAAACAATTCTTACAAAATCTACCTCTTCCCAAAATTGAAAACTCCAACCTTCTTCTTCATTTTGAATGATTTGTTGTTTTTTGATGTTGTATTTCATTTAGTTTTTACACCTCTTCTTCTATCGTGTTCGGCAACT
>JACCDP011208671.1_pt1 | contig 19759 bp, 20 predicted proteins | sample 7445841 | NCBI WGS metagenome assembly JACCDP01 (sample SAMN15323441, study PRJNA562643) | freshwater metagenome | isolation source: river surface water | place: USA:Blue River Watershed | collected 2017-08-17
AGAAGCCGAACGTTTAAAGTCCTCGATCGCAGCGCGCAATGCAGCTTCGTCTTCTTTCGAGAGATCCTTGGTGTCTTCAATACGGCCAATCAAATCAGCAAACTTGCTCTTTAGATGATCATGCAAACCTTTTTCGAAGGCTAAAACATGTTTCACATCCAAGTCATCCAAGAAACCGTTGTTAGCTGCATACAATGAAGATGCCAACTGCCAAACTTGTTGTGGCTGATATTGTGGTTGCTTAAGCAATTCTGTAACACGACGACCGCGCTCCAACTGCTTGCGTGTTGCTTCGTCCAAATCTGAAGCGAACTGAGCAAAGGCTGCCAATTCACGATACTGAGCTAAGTCTGTACGAATACCGCCAGACAATTTCTTAATAACTTTAGTTTGAGCAGCGCCACCCACACGTGAAACAGAAATACCCGCGTTAATCGCTGGACGTACGCCCGCGTTAAACAAGTCTGTTTCCAAGAAGATTTGGCCGTCAGTAATAGAAATCACGTTGGTTGGAACGAAAGCAGAAACGTCACCCGCTTGAGTTTCAATAATTGGCAATGAGGTCAATGAACCTGTCTTACCTTTAACTGCACCATTTGTGAATTTCTCAACATACACTTCGTTAACGCGAGCAGCGCGCTCAAGCAAACGAGAGTGCAAATAGAATACGTCGCCAGGATAAGCTTCACGTCCTGGTGGGCGACGCAACAATAGTGATACTTGACGATAAGCAACCGCTTGCTTGGTCAAGTCATCATAAACAATCAAAGCATCTTCGCCGCGATCGCGGAAGTATTCGCCCATTGTGCAACCAGCATAGGCTGACAAATATTGCATCGCTGCAGAGTCAGATGCTGTTGCAGCAACAATCACGGTGTACTCCATTGCGCCGTTCTCTTCTAATTTGCGCAATACGTTTGCAATCGTAGAAGCTTTTTGACCAATCGCCACGTATACGCAACGAATGCCTTTACCTTTTTGATTGATGATGGCGTCAACAGCAACGGCTGTTTTACCAGTCTGACGGTCGCCAATGATCAACTCACGCTGACCACGACCGATTGGTACCATCGCGTCAATTGACTTCAAACCTGTTTGAAGAGGCTGGCTAACTGACTGGCGATCAATAACGCCAGGAGCAACCTTCTCAATAAAGTCTGTCATTTTTGCATTGATTGGACCTTTGCCATCAATCGGCTGACCCAAAGCATTAACAACACGACCCAATAATTCTGGACCTACTGGAACCTCAAGAATACGACCGGTACATTTAACTGGATCGCCTTCACTGATGTGCTCGTATTCACCCAAAATAACAGCACCAACTGAATCACGCTCTAAGTTAAGCGCAAGACCAAGTGTGTTGTTTGGGAACTCAAGCATTTCACCTTGCATCACGCCTGACAGGCCATGAACACGACAAATACCGTCTGTTACTGAAATTACTGTGCCTTGGTTACGGACTTCGGCGCCAACGCCTACACCGCTGATTCGGCTCTTGATCAGTTCACTGATCTCTGATGGGTTGAGTTGCATTTGCTTACTCCTGGGATCTTATTCGGTTATGCGCTAAGAGCGGTTTGCATCGATACCAAGCGGGCTTTAACTGAAGTGTCTAACACCTCATCGCCAACTTGTACGCACACTCCGCCAATCAATTCTGGGTCTACATTTACTGTAGGACGTAGCTCTCTTCCACCAAAGCGCTTCTTCAATGTTGATAACAAGCTTTTTAATTCTTCGCCTTGCAGCGGGAACGCGCTTGTGATCAAAACTTCTGCAGCACCTTCTTGAGCATTTTTCAAAGCTGTAAATTGAGCAGCAATTTCTGGCAAGGCTAGTAGACGATGATTTTGCGTTAATACTTCCACAAAATTCTTAACAACATCTGCTGGCTTTGTTTTAACGCCACTCAATAAAATTTGTAGCAACTCTGCTGTAGCTAACTTTGGATTATTGGCCACTGCTAACAAGTCTGGGTTGCTAGCAATTTGTGCCAACTCTTCTAGCTGCTCTGCCCAAGCAGATAAATCTGCAGGCTTTGCACTTCTAAAAAGAGCCTCAGCATAAGGGCGGGCAATAGTAGCTAAGTCCGCCATATTAAAGCTCTGCCTTAAGCTGATCTAATAAACCAGCGTGTGCTTTTGCATCAACTTCACGACGCAAAATTTGCTCTGCACCTTTCACCGCCAATGCAGCTACTTCTGTGCGCAAGGCATCTCTTGCACGGGTTACCTGTTGTTCTGCTTCGGCTTTGGCTTGAGCAATGATGCGAGCAGCTTCTGCTTGAGCATTTGCTTTAATTTCTTCAGCTGATAATTGTGCGCGCTTTTCAGCATCAGCAATACGCTGAGTGCCTTCATTGCGAGCTTCTGACAATGCTTGTTCAGCACGTTTTTTTGCAGACTCAAGATCAGCCTTACCGCGCTCAGCGGCAGCCAAACCATCAGCCACTTTTGTGGCTCGCTCGTCCAATGCCTTTACCAATGGTGGCCAAACAAATTTGGCTACAACCCACCACAAAATAAAGAAGACGACCATCTGCGCGAATAGCGTCGCGTTTAGGTTCACGTTTAGTTCCTTTCGGTCACAATGACAAATATCCACGGGCGCTCAAATTGCGCCCGTCAATAACTACGCCTATTACTTGATTACTGCAAGCAATGGGTTTGCGAACGCGAACAACATCGCAACACCAACACCGATCAAGAACGCAGCGTCGATCAAACCAGCCAACAAGAACATCTTAGTCTGTAGTGGCTCCATCAATTCTGGTTGACGAGCACATGCTTCAATGTACTTACCGCCCATCAATGCGATACCCAAACATGCACCGATCGCGCCTAAGCCGATGATGATGCCGATACCAATTGCTGTTAAACCTTGAACTTGCGCTAGAAATGCTTGCATGTTGACTCCTAAATAAAAAAACAGTTAGTAAAAAAATTAGTGGTGGCTATGCGCTTGCCCGATGTAGACCAAAGTCAACATCATAAAAATGAAGGCCTGCAACAAAATCACCAAGATATGGAAAATCGCCCAAGCGGAACCCGCAATCACATGGCCCACAAAACCTAGGAACGATAAGTCGACACCAAAATGCCAGATGCCGCCTAACAGAGCGATCAGCAAGAATACCAATTCGCCTGCATACATGTTGCCAAACAATCGCATACCCAATGAAACTGCTTTGGCAATAAATTCAATGATGTTCAAAACCAAGTTAAACGGTGCCAAGTACCACTTTGCGCCGAATGGTGCAGATAGTAGTTCGTGCACAAAACCGCCCACACCTTTGGCCTTGAAGCTGTAGAAAATCATCAAAACTAAAACTGACATTGACAAGCCAAGAGTGCCGTTCAAATCAGTTGTTGGTACAAGCTTATGGTGAGGTACATGGATGCTTCCAAAAATTCCTAAGAATCAATTCACACCGTGAACCCAATCCACTGGAACCAAGTCAAGTGTGTTGAGCAAAATAATCCAACAGAAAACAAACAACGCTAAAGGAGCGATATAAGAACGGTCGCCGTGAACGATGCTCTTAGATTGGCTTTCAACCATCTCTACCAACAACTCAACCAATGCTTGAAATCTGCCTGGTACACCAGCTGTTGCGCGACGAGCCGCCATGAGCAAAAAGCCCACAACAATCAAACCCATCATCAAAGACCAAAAAACTGTGTCTAAGTTCACCACTGAGAAATCAACAATAGCCTCTTGCTTAGCATGCAAAGTGTTTAAGTTTTGCAAATGCTCTGCAATGTATTCGGTAGGTGTTAAAGCCTTGCCGGTTGCTTCAGTCGCCATCGTTACTTCCCTCTGTTCTTGTCAAACCGCTTGTTCACTTAAAAAACCACGCCAGTAGATAACATTTCAGCGCCAGCACATAAGTCAACAACAACGGTAACCAATCCAATTCTGGATAAAAAACTATTACCAAAATAAACATTGCAACAGTTGCAATGATTTTTATTAATTCCCCAGTTACAAGACCAACTATTGAAGATCCTGCAACATTTGGTCCAACTGCCTTTGTTGCTAACAACTTTGCTCTTATGGCGAACAACCCCGCAGGGATGATTGCTATAAGACCACCAAGCAATGAGGATATGGCGGAAGAGTCTAAGCCAAACGGCTTACCCTTTACTGACCAAGCCCAAGCCAAGCACGAGAGCATCGTTACCAGCGCCTGAAGTACAAATAACCGCTTCACTGAAATTTTGCTAGGCTTGAGAGCGTCTGAACCCAAAATTACCTCTAGTTCAGCCCTTGTCAACGGCTTGGATAACTCTTCAGAATTATCTAACTCATTGTCCCAATTAGCATTTTTACTAATTTCAGCGTTTTGCACAACTCCAGGTACAAAGCCACGAGATTTTACAGAATCTGTGGGCTTCGGGTCAATGCAATTCATAAAAAATTCACAATTACTCGATGCCTAGACGCTTCAAAAACCCGTCCAATTCATCAAATTGGCTGAATTTAATGCTGATTTCACCGCCGCGCCTTTTTTGCTTGATTTCAACTGCTAGATTCAGCTGATCAGATAGCTTTTCTTGAAGCTGTCTTAAATCTGGATCGGCTTTGATTTTTGCCTTCTTTGAGGCGCCAGTCTGGGTTTTATTCAAAACCAACTTGGTGGCCATTTGTTCAGCTTCACGCACTGACAGCTTCTGAATCACGATTTTTTGAGCAAGACTTACCTGCGTAGCGGCCTCAAGGGGCAAAAGTGCGCGGGCATGACCCATGTCTATGTCACCCTTGGCAAGCATTAGCTGAACCGGCTTTGCCAATTGCATCAATCTCAACAGGTTCGAGACTGCGCTGCGTGACTTTCCAACCGCTTGTGCTGCCTTGTCGTGGGTATAACCAAACTCTTCGATGAGTCGCGCAAGCCCGTTTGCCTCTTCAAGCGCATTCAGGTCTTCTCTTTGCATGTTTTCAATCAAAGCCATCGCGGCCGTGGCTTGATCATTGGCTTCTTTGATTAATACAGGCACTTCCTTGAGGCCCGCCATGGTGGCTGCACGAAATCTGCGTTCTCCAGCAATGATTTCATATTTCCCTGGGGCAATGCTTCTAACCAACAGGGGTTGCATGATGCCTTGCTCTTTAATGCTTTCAGAGAGCTCTTGCAATGATGCATCGACCATGTTTTTACGTGGCTGATACTTTCCGGCCTGCAGTTGATTGAGAGAAAGCATTGCAACGCCGGCATTGGCGTTGCCCTTATCGCTGGCGCCTAAGAGGGCTTCTAGGCCGCGTCCCAAGCCCTTTTTTTTGATTGTTGTCATATTCTTTTCTTATCGATTACATTGTTTTAATGCGCTGAATCATTTCTGCGCCAAATTGCATATAAGCTTGTGCGCCGCGCGACGCTTTATCAAATGTCACGCCAGGCATGCCATATGAAGGCGCCTCTGCTAAACGCACATTTCTTGGAATGATGGTGTTAAAAACTTTATCGCCAAAGTGAGCCATTAACTGATCGGAAACCTGTTGCTGCAAGGTTGTTCTTGGATCAAACATCACTCGCAATAAACCAATGATGGTTAAATTTGGATTGAGATTCGCATGCACTTGCTTGATGGTATTAACCAAGTCCGACAAGCCTTCTAGAGCGAAGTACTCGCATTGCATCGGCACAATCACACCATTGGCGGCACACAGGCCATTCAGTGTTAACAATGAAAGTGCAGGAGGGCAATCAATCAAAATGAAGTCATATTCATTGAGGACCGGTGCCAAAGCATCTTTGAGCCTTTCTTCGCGCTGATCAAACTCAACCAATTCAACTTCAGCACCAGCAAGTTCACGGTTTGCTGGAAGTACATCATAACCACCTGTTTCTGATTTAACCCTTGCAGTCAAAACATCTGACATGCCAATTAAGACGTGATAAACACTTTGCTGCAAACCCATCTTATCGATGCCCGAGCCCATGCTGGCATTGCCTTGCGGGTCAAGGTCCACGACCAACACCCGTTGCTTTTGTGCTGCCAAGCTTGCTGCCAAATTAACCGTGGTGGTGGTTTTACCAACACCACCTTTTTGGTTTGCCACGCAAAATATTTTTGCCATAAATGTCTTCTTTTAGTTAAGCCTTCAATTCTCTCACGCGAGCCAACTCATAGAGCCTTCTTTCGGCATCAAGTCCCGGAACGCCAAATAAATAATCTTTTTGAATCTTCCAGGTGCTCGGGATGGTTTTTAGGTCTTCGTCGAGGGCTCGAGCTTTCATAGCCCACAATAAACCGTCTTTCTTAAGCATCGGCTCAGACAGCGTTACAAATTTGCCAAAATCTGAAAAAGCCCTTGAAATACAACAACTTACAGATGATGCTAAAGCTGGGGCAGCATCTTCAATTCGTGCGCCATGTACTTTTACATTATCTAAATTTAGCTTGGTCACGATGTGCTGTAAAAATACGGCTTTTTTCTGAACCGCTTCCATCAAATGAAGCTTCCAAGCAGGGCGACATATCGCCAAAGGAATGCCGGGAAGACCTCCGCCAGAACCAAGATCAGCTAAAGAAAAATACTCTTCCGACTTTGGTAATTGCTCAACGTATTTATCTAAATACGGCAGCACCGCCAAAGAATCTAACAGATGCAAGGTAACTGACTGATTTAAATCATGAATTGAGGATAAATTATGGGTTTTATTCCACCGCTGAAATTCGATCAAATAGTCCAATAAACGCTGAATGGTTTCTGCGGACAGGTTTAAATGAAGATCTCGGACACCATCGCTTAATTGAATAAGCAGGGCTTGTTGTGACTCTTTTTCCATCAATCAGCGCTCGGGCGTCGACCCAAACCCTTTTTTAAATGAATCAGGAGCAAAGATATGGCAGCTGGCGTCACACCAGAAACCCTTGAGGCCTGGCCCAAAGTGCTTGGCTTATGAAGACTGAGCTTCTGCTGAACCTCCATCGACAAGCCCAGAACCTTTGAATAGTTGATGTCTGGGGGCAGGGTCATTTCTTCATGATAGGCATGGCGGGCAATTTCTGCGGCCTGTCTATCGATATAACCTTGATATTTAATAGCAATTTCAACCTGCTCGGCAATTTGATCTCTCAAAACAACATCTTGATCAAGCGGCTCAGCCGACCATCGACCATCAAATGATGTTGTGAGGTTTTCGTAGGTAATTCCCGGGCGCTTTAATAGCTCGGCCAAACTGTATTCATGGGCAATGACCTGACCAAGCAAAAACTCTGACTCTGCTGGATTGATCAGTTTTGGGCTCACCCAAGTCGATTTAAGTCGCTGTGTTTCACGTGAAACAGCCTCTTGTTTTTTACAGAAGAACTCCCAGCGACGATCGTCGACCAAGCCCAGCTCACGACCTTGCTCAGTTAATCTGGCATCTGCATTGTCTTCCCTGAGGCTCAGACGATACTCTGCACGGCTTGTGAACATTCGATAGGGCTCTTGAACGCCCTTGGTAATCAAATCATCCACCAAAACGCCCAAATAGGCCTGGTCGCGTTTTGGATACCATGCATCCTTGCCTTTGGAGCTCAATCCAGCATTGATGCCGGCCAATAAACCCTGTGCTGCCGCCTCTTCATAGCCAGTTGTACCATTGATTTGGCCAGCAAAGAATAGGCCCTTGATTGCTTTGGTTTCCAAGCTTGGCTTTAAGCCCCTTGGATCATAGTAGTCATATTCGATGGCATAGCCAGGTCGAACAATCATTGCATTCTCAAGACCCCGAATACTTCTCACCAAATTCCACTGAACATCAAATGGAAGGCTGGTTGAAATACCGTTTGGATAGAACTCATGGGTTGTTAGTCCCTCAGGCTCTAAGAATATTTGATGGCTGTCCTTGCCGGCAAATCGATGTATCTTATCTTCGATGGAAGGGCAGTATCTTGGACCAACACCCTCAATCACGCCCGTATACATCGGGGAGCGATCCAGGCCGCCACGAATGATGTCGTGCGTTTTTTCGTTGGTGTGGCTGATCCAACAAGGTAATTGCTTGGGATGAAACTCTGGCCTGCCCAAATAAGAAAAAACTGGCAAAGGGTCTAAATCACCCGGCTGCTCCTGCATGACTGAGAAGTTAATCGTGCGCCCATCAATCCTAGGAGGGGTGCCGGTTTTTAAACGCCCTTGCGGTAGCTTTAATTCTTTTAATCTAGAAGATAGTCTAATGGCTGCAGGGTCTCCTGCACGTCCGCCCGAGTGGTTATCTAAACCAACGTGGATTTTTCCATCCAAAAAGGTTCCGGCGGTTAAAACAACCTGATTAGCATAAAAGCTCAAGCCCAATTGTGTTGTGGCACCGCATACTTGATCATCACGAACGATCAAATCATCAACTGCGGCTTGGAAAATAGTCAGGTTTTCTTGGTTTTCTAACTTGCTGCGCATGGCAGTCTTATAAAGAGCGCGGTCCGCCTGAGCTCGAGTAGCTCTAACAGCCGGACCTTTACTAGAATTTAATATCCTGAACTGTATGCCCGCCAAATCAGTAACCTCAGCCATTGCGCCACCAAGGGCGTCAATCTCTTTGACGAGGTGACCTTTTCCAATTCCACCAATAGAGGGGTTGCAGCTCATTGCACCCAAAGTCTCTATGCTATGAGTCAAAAGTAGGGTGCGACAACCCATTCTGGCTGAGGCCAAAGCAGCCTCGGAGCCAGCATGACCGCCGCCAATCACTATCACATCATATTTAATTGAAAAGTCCATAGAAAACCTTGCTTAGGGCGGCGATGATATCACCCCCGCCTGTTTGACTCAATCGTTTTGCCAAAATGTGAGTGTTTCACGTGAAACTTTTTGAGCGCCTAAGCGATGACCCCAAAATAGCGTAATGCATCAAATACCGTCTTTAGAATCAGCGCCGCAACAACCCCAACAAACACCTTTCTAATAAAGGTGTTTCCGTGGCGCAAAGCGTAATGGGATCCAAAGATGCTGCCTGCAATGTTCATGGCCATCATTGCAAAACCTATTTGCCAGGCAATGTGGCCAAATGAGGCAAACAATAAGATGGCAGCGAAATTAGTTGTGACGTTGACCAGCTTGGTTGCAGCAGATGCATGCAGGAAATCAAAGCCAAAGATACGAATAAAACCTATCAATAAAAAACTGCCGGTTCCCGGCCCAAAGAAACCATCATAAAAACCAATGGTGCCTCCCAAGAGCAGCGCATGAACAATCTTTTTTCTTCCATCAACCACCGGGGCATGGGCCATGCCCATTGAGGGTTGCTTGATGGTGTAAACCAACAAAGCAATCAAAATAATTGGTAAGAGCACTCGAAATACATCAGCAGACATGCTTTTAACCACAGCCGCGCCAGAAAAGGAGCCGATGAATGCCGCCACAATAGCAGGAATTACAATAAAATAAGGTAACTTAACAACTTTTAGATATCTTTTGGCGGCAATTAGGGTTCCGCCAATTGATCCAAGCTTGTTCGTACCCAGTAAAGTTGCAGGATTTGCATTTGGGTAGATAGCAAATAAAGCAGGGACTTGTATCAAGCCTCCGCCGCCAGCAACGGAGTCTACAAAACCAGCGCCAAACGCTGCAATAAATAACAACAGCGTTGTCCAATGGAAAAGATCAAATTCCATTATTGGTTATCAGCCAAAATCTTGTCGGCTATTTTTTGAGCAATCATCATGGTTGGTGCAGCGGTATTGCCAGAAGTAATGCTTGGCATAACGCTCGCATCCACAACTCGCAATCTTTGCAAACCAATCACCCGCAATTCAGAGTCAACAACTGAGGTCGGATCGTCAACCTTACCCATTTTGCACGTTCCCACAGGATGGAAAATTGTGGTGCCAATTTCGCCAATTTGCTTTAACAACTCTTCATCCGATTGATAAGCTGTGCCAGGGCGGAACTCTTCAACATCAAAATCATTAAATGCTTTTTGCTGCATGATATTTCTTGTAAAGCGAAGTGCATCAAGCGCCACCTGCTTATCTTCACCAGAGGCCAAATAGTTGGGGTTAATAGCAGGCGCATCACTCAAATCTTTAGAGGTGATATGAACGCTGCCCCTAGAGCTTGGGCGCAAATTGCAAACGCTGGCCGTGAATGCATTGAAAGAGTGGAGTGGGTCACCAAACTTATCAAGAGATAAGGGCTGCACGTGATACTGAATGTTTGGTCGATCATGTGCTGCAGATGAATGAGCAAAGGCTCCCAACTGAGAAGGGGCCATCGACATTGGACCGCTTCTGGTTAGAACGTATTGAAGTCCGATCAACAATTTGCCCCACCAACGAGACGCCAACATGTTCAATGTTTTTAAGCCACTTACTTTGTAGACCAATCTAATTTGTAGGTGGTCCTGAAGATTTTCGCCGACACCAGGCAAGTGCTTGATGACTGGGATGTTCAATGCCTGCAATCTTTTTTCATCGCCCACACCAGAGCGCTCAAGAATTTGCACAGACCCAATGGCACCCGCAGATAAAAGAACTTCTTTATCAGCCAGTGCGGTTTGCTGTTGCCCGTCATAGAAAAAAGAAATGCCTTCGCAACGTTGATTATTGAAAACCAAACGATCAATGGTTGCACCTGTCAACACAGTTAAATTCTTGCGGCTTCTTATTGGCTTAATGAAGGCTTGGGAGGCATTTAGGCGCCAACCATTTTTTTGAGAAACGTCAAAATAGGATGAGCCGAAATTATTGCCACAATTAAAGTCATTGATTGGAGGAACCCCAGCTTGCTCAGCGGCTCCTCTGAAAATATCTAAGACCTTCCACTTGAGTCTCTGTTTATCAACGCGCCACTCGCCGCCAACGCCGTGAAACTCTGACGCGCCAGAGTGATAGTCTTCCATCTTTTTAAAGTAGGGTAAAACCTCGCGCCACGACCATGAAGAATCACCAGTTTCGCGAGCCCATTGATCATAGTCTTGAGATTGTCCACGCATGTAAATCATGCCGTTAATAGATGACGACCCGCCCAATACTTTTCCGCGAGGATAAATAAGACTACGATCGTTGAGGCCTGCTTGAGGCTTGGTTTTGAACATCCAATCAGTTTTTGGATTGTTGATGCAATACAAATAACCAACTGGTATGTGAATCCAAAGGTAGTCATCCTTGCTGCCAGCATCAATCAGCAATACATTATTTTGAGGGTCTGATGAAAGCCTGTTGGCCAATACACAACCGGCGCTACCAGCACCAACAACAATGTAATCAAATATGGCGTGGTTGCTCATCATTAACCTTTGCGCAAGAGGTATTCTTTCCAAGCAGTTTGTGCGCCCTCACTCAACCCATCCAAAGGAACTCTTTGTGACGATTGAATAATCATCAGTGCATAGGGTTTTGCTAGTGCAGAAGCTTGAGGACACAGTTGCAAAGCTTCGCCGTGGGAGGGGGACTGTTCTCGCCAAAAATTAATGGCTGCCTCAAGCTCTTGAATGCTAATGAACATATTGCTTATTTATTTTTAGCCAACATGGTTTTGCGACAATTTTTTTGGCCGCACCGACACTCATATTCTTTTTTTAACTTTTTTGTTTGTTTGCCTTCAACAATCAAACCATAGTCGTAAAAAAGCTCATCGCCCATATCAATGTCTTTTTTGGCATACAAGAAAACTCTGGTTGTTTTGCCAAAGTCCTCCTCTAAAGCCTCACAGTTTGGTTTGCAAGAATGATTTGCCCACATCGCGGCGTTACCGCCATATTTAGCATCGATGGTTGAGCCGTCTTCTAAACCAAAATAAAAGGTGTGATTTGGCTGCGATGGGTCATGCGGATGACGCTTGACCGCTTCCTTCCAGCTGATTCTCTCGCCGGTGTATTCAATGATCTTGGTGCCGCTTGGAATGGCGCGCTTTGCGAAAACGCCATTACCGTGAACCCCAGACTCACGAACCTCAACGAATTTATTGCCCACCAACTTCTTAGACATCAATATTTCTGGCAATCAGCGCGTTCGACTCAATGAATGCACGACGAGGTTCAACCTCATCACCCATCAAGGTTGTGAATACTTGGTCTGCTGCGATGGCATCTTCAATTTGCACCCTCAACAAGGTTCTGGTGTTGGTGTCCATCGTTGTTTCCCAAAGTTGTCCTGGGTTCATTTCACCAAGACCCTTGTATCGCTGACGACTAACGCCTCTCTCAGCCTCTGAAAGCAACCACTCCATGGCCTCGCGGAAATCTTTAACGTTCGCTTCTTTAACTGTTTTATCTGGGTCGCCACGCTTAACGGTAGCACCTGTGCCCAATACATTTGTTAGGGCTGCTGAGGCTTTTTCCAAAGACTCATAATCAGCACCATGAACAAAGTCAGAATCAATCAAAGATAACTTGGTGTTACCGTGAACTTTTCTTGAAAGTAACAAGCGATAACGTTCTGTGCGCTCGTCTCTTTGCACAATAATTTGTGGCTTGGCGATGCGCTCGTGAGAGTTTGCAAAATAATTGTTAAGGCCTTCAGCAGACTTATTAGCCTCAACCTCTGTATCTAGGTTTAAACGTACGCCATTAGCAATGGCCCTTAACGCACCCTCATCCATGGTTCTTGATAGGCGATCAACAATGCTTTGAATGGTTTGATAGTCAGATGACAACTTAACCAAGCGATCGTTATCGATTGAAGAGCCATCAGCCAATGAAACGCTCGCGCCCTGAAGAGCCAAGTTAAGCAAATAAGCATTTAACGCTACATCATCCTTGATGTATTGCTCATTCTTGCCTTGCTTGACCTTGTAAAGAGGCGGTTGTGCAATATAAATATGGCCGCGCTCGATTAACTCAGGCATTTGACGATAGAAGAAAGTTAACAACAATGTTCTGATGTGGCTTCCGTCAACGTCCGCGTCGGTCATGATGATGATGCGGTGATAGCGCAGCTTGTCTGCGTTGTATTCTTCTTTACCAATACCGGTACCAAGCGCTGTGATCAAAGTTACAACCTCTTGGCTGCTCAACATTTTGTCAAAGCGTGCTTTCTCAACGTTAAGGATTTTTCCTTTAAGCGGCAAAATGGCCTGGAATTTTCTGTCACGTCCCTGCTTAGCAGAACCGCCCGCAGAATCACCCTCGACGATAAATAATTCAGAGTTTGCTGGGTCCTTTTCTTGGCAGTCAGCAAGCTTGCCTGGAAGACCAAGGCCGTCCAACAAGCCTTTACGTCGAGTCATGTCGCGCGCTTTACGAGCTGCTTCTCGTGCTCTTGCCGCTTCAATAATTTTTGCGCAAATAATTTTGGCGTCTTGTGGGTTTTCTTGTAAATAGTCAGTCAATAAGGTGCTAACGATTTCCTCTACAGGGCCACGGACCTCACTTGATACCAACTTGTCTTTTGTTTGACTTGAAAATTTTGGCTCAGGAACTTTGACAGAAAGAACGCAAGTCAAGCCTTCGCGCATGTCATCGCCAGTGATTTCAACCTTGGCCTTCTTGGCCAACTCTTCTTCATCAATGTACTTGTTGATGACGCGCGTCATTGCCGCACGCAAACCAGTCAAATGCGTACCGCCATCACGCTGAGGGATGTTGTTGGTGAAGCAAAGAACTTGTTCGTTAAAACCATCATTCCATTGCATGGCCACTTCAGCCGTGATGGTTCCGCCCAAATCTGAAGGTCTTTCACCTTCAGCATAGAAAATATTGCCATGTAGAACAGTTTTGCTCTTGTTGATGTACTCAACAAAGCCTTTGACGCCGCCTGAGAAAGCAAAGTTTTCTTCTTTGCCAGATCTCTGATCAATCAAACGAATATGAACGCCGTTATTTAAAAACGATAATTCTCTAATTCGCTTAGAAAGAATTTCATAGTGGTATTCAACATTACCGAAAATTTCTACGTCAGCTAAAAAGTGAACTTCTGTGCCGCGCTTGTCTGTTTCACCAATAACTTTGATTGGTGAGGTCATGCTGCCAGCATCTTCGATCAATTCACGGTTCTGGGCAACACCTCTTGCAAACTCCATGAAATGAACTTTGCCATCGCGCTTAACAGTTAAGCGTAGCCACTTTGAAAGTGCGTTGACGCAACTCACACCAACGCCGTGAAGACCACCAGAAACCTTATAGCTGTTTTGGTCGAACTTACCACCCGCGTGAAGTTCGGTCATCACGATTTCAGCGGCACTTCTCTTTGGGTCGTGTTTGTCGTCGTACTTAATGCCTGTTGGTACACCGCGGCCATTATCAATAATTGATATTGAATTATCAGTATGAATTGTTACTGTGATTTCTGAACAATGACCAGCCAATGCTTCGTCAATTGAGTTATCAAGAACTTCAAAAACCAAATGATGTAAACCAGTTCCATCTGAGGTGTCACCAATGTACATCCCCGGTCTTTTTCTTACTGCCTCTAATCCTTCTAGGATTTGAATTGAGGATGCGCCATATTGCTCTGGTGTTTTTGCTTCAACAGTCATTGATTATTCTTTTCTAGTAACTCTATTAAATGCGCATTGGCATAACAACGTATTTGAAACCTTCTTGTTCTGGAAGGGTGATCACTGCACTGCTATTGGAGTCACCCAAACAAATTTGAATTGATTCATTTTTAAGATTTGCTAAAACATCTAACAAATAAGACACATTAAAACCAATATCAATCTTGTCACCGCTGTACTCAGTTTCAATATCTTCTTGAGCTTCTTCTTGTTCTGCGTTCGTTGATTGAATGGTTAAGCAGTTATCAGAAAGAATGCAGCGCACACCTTTGAATTTATCAGTTGTTAAGATCGCTGCTCTTTGTAATGATGCTTGTAGTGCATCACGACTGACCACCAACTTGTTATTCTGACCTTTTGGAATCACTCTCTGGAAGTCAGGGAACTTACCTTCGACAAGCTTTGATAACAATTCAACATCACCGAAATTAAACTTAACTTGATTACTTGCCAATGAAACAACCACTGGATCTTCAGAATCTTCCAATAGGTGTTGTAACTCAAGGATTGTTTTACGTGGAATGATCACTTCTTGTTTTTGACCATTGCCTGACGGATTTTTATCAAGGTCAACATGACTGTATGCCAAACGATGGCCATCTGTTGCAACAGCAATAATTCTTTGACCTTCTAAAACAAAGAGCATGCCATTCAGGTAGTAACGAATATCTTGCTGTGCCATAGCAAAGTGCACTTGGCTGATCAATTGCTTTAATGATTTTTGAGACATTTCCCAGCTTGCTGAAACATCTGCTGATTCAGACATGATTGGAAATTCATTCGCTGCCAATGTTTGGAGTGTGAAGCGGCTCTTACCGCTTTGAACAACCATCTTGCTGTCTTTCAAAGACAAGGTCATCGCACCCTCTGGTAGTGCACGCAAAATATCAACCAATTTTCTTGCGCCTACAGTTGTGCTGAGGTTATCTGAACCAACACCAAAATCTGCATGAGTTGTGATTTGAATTTCAATATCAGTTGAAATCAAAGAAACAGATGATCCGTTTTTCTTGAATAACAAATTAGCTAAGATTGGTAGCGTGTGACGACGCTCAACAATGCCACTCACTAGTTGAAGTGGTTTTAGTAATTTGTCTCTTGTTGTACTGACCAGTTCCATGGTTCTTATTCCTGTATTTATTTATATGTATATATATTTATAGTAGTAGTTAATAAAGCAACAAAATTCTGTGGATAACTAAAAATTCATTTATTAATCAGTATTTTACCTTCAATAAATACCTGTGGATATGTTTTGTATAAGCTTTGAATAAGATTTAATAACTTTTCTCTTTTGTCGTGTTTGGTCTACTTATCCACAATTCATCAACAATCCATTCACATACTTATACCCATACTTATACAGCAATTATCCACAAGGATTTCCACAAGCAAAAATCAATTTTTTAGCGACTGTTCTAACACATGTAATTCATGGTTTAGTTGATTGTCTCTTGATCTTTCCTCGGTGATTTTTCTAACTGCATGCAACACCGTTGTGTGATCCCTGCCCCCAAATAACTCACCAATTTCAGGAAGGCTTTTTTGAGTCAATTCCTTAGCAATATACATGGCAATTTGTCTTGGCCTAGCAATATTAGCAGGTCGTTTTTTAGAGTACATATCTGCCACTTTGATGTTGTAAAAATCAGCGACTGTTTTTTGAATGTTCTCAACGGAAATTTGTCTGTTTTGCACAGAGAGAAGGTCTTTGAGAGCCTCCCTGGCAACTTCAATCGTGATCTCTTTTCCATGGAAGCGAACGTACGCTAAAATTTTTCTTAAAGCACCCTCAAGCTCTCGAACGTTAGAGCGTAGGTGTTTGGCAACAAAAAAGGCAACATCTTCTGTTAATGGCAAGCCTTCTGCCAGGGCCTTTTTCATCAAAATAGCTACCCGCATCTCAAGCTCTGGCGGCTCAATCGCAACCGTTAAACCCGAATCAAACCTTGAAATCAGGCGATCATCAATACCCGAAATTTCTTTTGGATAGGTGTCGCTGGTCATGATTACTTGGGATTTGTTGGCTGTCAGCGCCTCGAAGGCATAAAAGAACTCTTCTTGAGAGCGAGGTTTTCCAGCAAAAAACTGAATATCGTCAATCAATAACAAATCCAAAGAGTGGTAGTACTGTTTGAATTTGTCAAAAGACTTTTGTTGATAGGCTTTGACTACGTCAGATACATATTGTTCAGCATGAATGTATCTAATTTTGGCCTTCGGCTTTTCTTGTAATAAGTGATTACCAATCGCATGAATCAAATGGGTCTTGCCAAGCCCGACCCCGCCATAGAGGTACATCGGGTTATAAGAAGAACCAGGATTGTTAGCAACTTGGATGGCAGCAGCACGCGCCAGTTGATTGGCCTTACCAGTAACAAAACTATCAAAAGTAAGACCGGGGTTTAAACGCGAGCGCCCATCAATACCAATGCTGGGCAGTTCGTTGACTTCGTCTAAGCCCGCACCAGGAAAGCCACCAGAGGAGTTTGTTTGTGCAAGATCTTCACTGATAAATTCAGACTGTTGCTCATCAGTATTGAGAAGCTTTACTTTTGGATCTAGTACCCAATCAAGCACAATGGGCGCTCCAAAGTGGGTTTGAGCTAGCTCTATAAATCGTTGATTAAATTGATTTTTTGCCCAATCAAGCTTAAAGCGATTGGGTGCGGCCAAGGATAATGTTAAATTTTCTTGGTCGAAAGAAAGCGGAAAAAGTGGCTTGATCCATGTTTTAAACTGTTGCGGAGAAAGCTCTTTAGAAAAAGAATCTGCTACAAACGCCCAAAATGTCTCAAGGTTTGAATTTGCTATTAACGAGGAATTTGTCAGGGTATTTGTATTCACGGGGCAATTGTAGATGCTGTTAAAAGTTATCCACAAAGGATAAGTCAGTGGATAAGCTGTGGATAACATGTTGATAACATAAAAAAATTAGCAAAAACAACAAGATAAATGTCAAAATAAAAAAATACACCGTAAATAGCTATTGACGGTGATTAGGAAAAAAGCGAGAATCTAAGGTTCGCTAGGAAATAATTATGAAACGTACATATCAACCATCAGTAACCCGTCGTAAACGCACCCACGGTTTTCGTGTTCGCATGAAAACAAAAGGTGGTCGCCATGTTTTGAATGCGCGCCGTGCCAAGGGTCGTAAACGCCTCGCTGTTTAAGCAACAGCAAGAAAAAGATAGAAAAGCGAGCAGTCAATTGGCTCGCTCTTTTTCCCTTTCCGACGCCAATTTGATTCGATCAATATTGGCTCAAAAACCAAGCAATACAAAACACTTAGCCATCCACACCCTTGCAGGTGGGGCAGGCTATGCATTAACAGTTCCCAAAAAATTAGCCAAGCGAGCAATTGATCGAAATAGAATAAAACGCTTGATGAGAGAGTCTTGTCGTCAAAACCTGCTTAATTTAGAGGGTCAGCAAGTGGTCTTGAGGCTGAGAAAAAAAATTGGCGAATCAAGTTCTGGAAAGCTTAGAGAGCAAGAGCGACGTCAAATTAAAGCTCAACTGTTCAATCAGGCGAACTCAAACAAATGATTGCAAAATTATTAAAAGGGCTCATCAGGCTTTATCAGCTGTTGTTAAGTCCTTTTTGGGGGGCGCAATGTCGTTTTCACCCAACCTGTTCGTGCTATGCAATGGAAGCCTTGGATAAGCATGGAGCATTTAAGGGTACGGGGTTAGCTTTATACAGAATTTTGAGATGTAATCCTTGGGCGGATGGTGGTCTTGACCCCGTGCCAGAAAAGAAGTCAAAGAAGTAACAATCTAACACTACAATTCCTGCTTACGCTATTTAATACAGAAAAAACAATGGACATCAGAAAAACCTTACTTTGGGCAATTTTTACAATCTCAGCGATTTTGTTGTTCGATGCTTGGCAGCAACATAATGGTCAGACATCTTTCTTTTCTAAGCCAAGTGTTGAGGCTCAGCAAAAAGCTACGGATAAAGATGTTGCAGCGACGACCGTGTCAAAAAATGATTTGCCCAAAGCGGCCACAGCTGGCAAACCTGCCTCTGCACCAACTTTATTTGCACCAAATAAAACTGGCGAAATCATCACATTAAAAAATGATGTCATCACATTAGAAATCGACACCCTTGGCGGTGTAGTTAGCAAGGCGCAATTAACAAAGCATCTAGAGGAAGATAAGTCTGGCGTTTTAATTTTTGAGCGCAGCAATGCCCGTCAATACTTTGCACGATCAGGCTTGGTATCAGCATCAGGTGTTGAATTACCAAACCACACACAGATTTTTTCAGCCAGCAAAAACTCAGCGGGCAATTCAGTGACTTTGGTTGCTGAAAAGAATGGCGTGCGTTTAGAAAAAGTGCTTACCCTTGAGAATGGCTCATATGTTGTTGATGCTAAGCACACCATTAAAAACTTGAGCAATCCATCAGCAGACTTAACTCTTTATGCGGAGTTGGTTCGTGATAACGGCAAGCTCGAAGAGAACATGTTCTACGCGACATTTACTGGCCCAGCGCTTTATACCGATGCAGAAAAATTCCAAAAGATAGAATTTACTGACATTGAAAAAAACAAAGCAAAGATTCCGGGCTCTCAGCAAAAAGATAGTCCAGCATGGGTTGCCATGGTGCAGCATTATTTTGCTTCTGCGTGGATACCATCTAATAACTTCCAAAGAGACTTGTATGTTGGTAAGTTAGAAAACAATCAGTACAGAATTGGCATTCAATCAAAGCTAGAAACAGTGGGTGTAGGCCAAGAGAAAACAGAAACACTGAAGTTATTTGTTGGACCTCAAGAAGAGCAGGTTTTAGAAAAGATTGCTCCGGGTCTTGAGTTGGTGAAAGATTACGGATGGTTCACAATTTTGGCTAAACCAATTTTCTGGTTGCTTGAGAAAATTCATGCCTTGGTCAACAACTGGGGATGGTCAATTATTCTCCTCACCATTTTGATCAAACTTGCATTCTTCCCATTGTCTGCTGCTAGTTATAAATCAATGGCACGCATGAAGCTGGTGCAGCCAAAAGTTTTAGAGCTTAAAGAGCGTCACAAGGGCGAACCACAAAAGCTTAACCAGGCAATGATGGAAATGTATCGCAAAGAAAAAATCAATCCTTTGGGTGGATGTTTCCCAGTGTTGATTCAGATTCCAGTTTTCATCGCTTTGTATTGGGTGTTGCTGTCTTCCGTAGAGATGAGAGGCGCCCCTTGGTGGGGTTGGATTCATGACTTGTCAAAACCAGACACATTGTTTGGAGTTTGGTTTGGTGCGCCAATTGGTTTATTGCCAATCTTGATGGCCGTGTCTATGTTCATTCAGACAAAACTCAACC
>JACCDP011209076.1_pt1 | contig 19757 bp, 13 predicted proteins | sample 7445841 | NCBI WGS metagenome assembly JACCDP01 (sample SAMN15323441, study PRJNA562643) | freshwater metagenome | isolation source: river surface water | place: USA:Blue River Watershed | collected 2017-08-17
GGGGCGCGGTGACCAGCAGGCCGCGGACCGGCTGGAATTCGGCCAGCACCTTCTCCGAAGGGAAGGCGAGGAAGGGCATCGAGGGAATGATGGGAATCATGTTCATAATTAGGGTAGGGTGTTGGGGGAAAAGGGGAGGGGCGCTTGTCGCATACAAACGACGAAGAGACGCGATCGCCTAAGCGTGACGCGCCCCTTAAGTGTCGCTGTAAGGCTGTTTTAAAGATCCAGGCCGTTCCGGAGTTCGCCGCCCACGGTGTGGACGCCGTTTTTGCGGCACTGCAGTTCGCTGAGGGCGCGGCCCAGGTTTTCATGGGCTGCGCGGATGATTCCGGCTTGGCGCGCGGTCGGCGTGACGAGCGTACCGTGCACCAGATGATTGCGGATCAAGGCGCTGGCCCGGAGGTGCCAGGCAAGCTGGTCCCGTTTGAAGATTTTGGTGAGGATCGGGTCGAGGCGCTTCAGTTCGAAGATGCTGGCGACCGCCGGCAGGGGGATGGCCTGGCCGCGCGGTTTCGGCAGGGCGGCCCGGACGTCGCTTTCCGCCTCGATGGACAGGTAGAGCGTCTCCAGCGTCCGGAGGATTTCATCGGCCGGGACTTTGCCCGTCTTGGCCTTGGTCACCTCCTCCAGCCGGCGAAGCAGTTCCGCCCGCGGAGTATGCAGCTTATTGGCGCGCAACCTCTCGAAGGCGCGCTTCACGCGTTTGCGCAGGCGTCCCCCGAAGGAGGGTTGTTGCCCGTGTAGGACGTTGTCCCGGTGCACCTTGATTTCCTCGATTTCCTTCAGAAGCTTGGCGTCGACCGCCTTTTCGGCGGCCGCCCCCTTCAAGAGCTGCCCCATGGAAGGAAGCCAAGAGGCATGAACTTCCGCGAACTGGCTCAAGGAGAGGTCGGCATCCTCCAGGAGGAGGAAGCACGGACCCCGGCCGATGGCCTCTCCCAGCATCTGTTCGATGCCGGCGCAATGCAGGATGGCCTCGTAGTTCTGGAGGAGCTTCGTTTGGTCAAGTTTCACGACGGCGCCACCAACCAGAGTCAGCGCCGGCGTCTCACCCCGGAGCACGCGACGGATGGCCGCGGCGTAGGTTTCCGACCGTGGCGGATGGGATTGCGAGTCAATCATGGCTTTGATTGGATGAATCGAGGTTAGGGTCGGTTGAAAGGAATGTGACCGAAGACCCGGTCGCCGGTATCCGTGCGACCTTTGCCGACGTACTGGTTATCCGACAGACGAAGGTACTCGAAGGTCACTGCCGGAAAATCGCCGGCCAGCTTCACGGCCGTAGGCGTGGGGGCGACCGCCGCCATTACGTGGAGGCGGGCCGCGGAGCGTGCAGCCAACTGAGTCAGGATGGGCCGAAGGGATTCGCCGGTGTTCACGACGGCATCGGCAATCACTACCGTGTGGGGATCGGCCGACAGAACCATGCGCAGGTCTTTGTCGCTCAAGCCGACAGACCGGCATGGAGTGACGGGAAAGAGCGGTGCCTCGCGAAGCACGTCGCGGATTCCATCGCTCAGGTATTGGCCCGAGCGCATCAGGCAGACGACCGCGATGCGGTGTTCCTCCTTGATGCGGATTCCTTCCCGGGGGCCTTGGCAATGCTGGATCGTGTAGCTTTCCAGCTCGAGGTCGTCCGTCAGGCCATAGGCCAGGAATCGGCCAATGTCGTGATGTGCCGCGCTGAGCGAGCGAGCGTCGATGTCGACCCGTCGCGATTCGTTCGCGAGAAGTCGGGCGGCGGGTTGGAGGGTGTGATGCTTAAGCGGCATGGCGGTTGCGGTGGATGGTTTCGAGGTGCGGGAAGAGCTCGTCCCAGGGCGAAAACGGCAGGTCCTGGTGGCGCTGATGGTCATGCGACGTGCTCCAGAGCAGGGGATGGCGGCGGACGGACGCCAGGAGCCGGGGATTGAGCTCGTTCGTCTTCTTGCAGCGCCGGGCAACGACGACCGCATGCTGGCAATTGAGCATCATGTCCGTTTCGATCTCGGAATCGCCGATCGCCACGGACCACTTGGCATGCTTCGCCAGGGCTTGGGCGAAGGCGCCTTTCCCTTCGCTGGAAAAAACAGGGCTATGTTCGGCTTCGACGGATCCGTGGACGGGAATGCCGGGAAAGCCCGCCTGCTCCAGGACGCGTCTCCATACCGGGGAAAGCCCACCGGTCAGAACGACGACATAGGCTTTGCCCGTGGCCTCCTTGAGGAAGGCGATCATGGCTGGCGATAGTTGGATGGCGTTGGCCGCGGCTACGCAACGACGCCCGAATTGCGGTGCTTCCGGCCAGTGGATGCGTCGGTGGATTTCGAACGACCGCGGCTCGTAACCATATCGGTCGAAATTCTTGATCATGACATCGGTTGACCAGCCCGCCTCCTTGAAGAAGGTCTTGCTGGCATCGATGGGCGCGAGGGTGTGGTCGGCGTCCAGCAGGACTAGGGGACGCCCTTGCAGCAGGGCGACATGGTCATCGGCCAGGGAGCGGATGGCCGCCAGGTTGTTTTCTCGGTTGGTTCGCATGGTTAGGGGCTTAGGCATGGAGGGTGCTCAGGAGGCCATGCAGGTCGTCGGCTCCCAGGGTCGTCAGCTTGCAGCCGCTGCGGAGGCAGGCGGCCCGGGCGGCCTGGTGCTCGGCCAGAATTTCGGCCTCGATGGCCTGGAGGCTCAGGGGCCGGACCTTGAGCGGGTCGCGCTGGCGCCGCCGCAGCACTTCTTCGGCGGGGGCGAGCAACTCGATGATTTCGGTGAACAGGGCATCATCGGTCTGCGTGAAGACCTCCTCGACGCTTCCGGTGCGCTCCGAATACAGGGCGCAGTGGCCTTCGCAAAGCAGCCCCGTTTTGCCGGTCAGGTCTTGCCGCAACATGGTGGCGGCGGCGAGATGCCGGTAGTGTCGGCGCTGCTGGTTATCCAACGAAGCCATGACCAGCCCTTCCGGGAGGAGCGAACGCAGGATCTCGGAGCCGATGACGTGGGCCCAGCCGTCGAGTCTAGGCAGGGCGGCCTTGACCAGGCTGGATTTGCCGACGCCGCGGGCTCCGATGATGCAGACGCGCCGTGGCCGCAAGGTTTGGGTGGGCATGGGTTTTTCCATGACACCAAAATTGAGGTCCCCGCGGACGCCTCCAACGGAGCCCAAGGGGGGCCTAAGTTCAAACGTTGGTACGCTTAGGGTGGATCAGCCTTCCCCCCGGAAAAACCTCAAAAAAGGCCTTAAATCGCCCTTGGGCTTTAGTGGTGTTAGGGCTACCCTAATTCGTCGCACCCCAGCCTCAGGCCCTTATCGAGCCTTCCGGCTTCTTCCTCTTGGTTGAAATAGACGCCGAACTGCATTTCGCCGATCATATCTAGGGCTTTCTGGATGCGCTCGAACTCGCTGAGCTTTGATTTACGGACGTTGCCCTTTTCGGTCACCGTTTGCTTCAGCAGTTCGACGGCGAAGCGCATCTCCGGGATAGCCCAGGCTGCAACTTCGCCGTCCATCATGTTGTCCGAATGCTCGGAGGCGCTGATCGACTTCAAAGTCTCCGCATAGGTGGCTAACGCGGCATGAAGAGTCGGGCCAAAAACCTGCTGACCTTGCGATGCGTAGGCATCATGGAGCTGCAGGCGCGCTTGCATCATGGAAATAAGTCCGCCGGGTAGGCATTCGGTCTCCATGAGGCCGATGTATTCCCGGGCCTTCCGGTGGTTGGCGCTGCGCAGTGACTTCGGCCGTACGAATCGCGGATTGGTCAGGAAGCCCGTGATGTAGCGAAGGGCAAGTTGCCGGTACTCAAGCTTCTCGGCGTGCCGATGGACCTGAAAAAGGAGGTCTTCGAGCAGGCAGCCCGCCTGGTCTTGGCTTTCCCTGAAGTCCGGGGCATCCATGCGCTTGTCATCCGCCCGGCCAAGCAAAAGGTAGCGTGACCAAAGGTATGCCCAGCCAAAGGCCCTGATGCTGGCCTCATCCGAAAGCTTTTCCCCCTTGCCGGTTTCGGCCAGCAGGCCTTCGAGGAAGCCGGAGGCATCTGCCAGCGCCTTCATGGGCTGCTTGGCGATGAGTTCCCTCTCCTCGATCATCGCGTACGAGTAGCGGAGTAGGCCGAACCGGGCGCGCGCACAGAAGACGATCGGGCGGGGCGGGGCGGCGCCGAGTTTATCCTGCAAGTCCGTCGTGACGCGCGAGACCAGGAGCTCGTCGATCGAGAGGTCGCCCGAAGCGATGAGGCTAAGTTCGTTCCAAAGGGCGCTTCCGGTCGGATTGATTTCGTGCTCCAAGGTCAGGCGCTTGATCTCGGCAAAAAGCTGGGGGGCATCGACCACCGACCGGCGAGCGAAGAGCAGGGTCGCGTTCAGGAGCCTAATCCAAGCCTCGGCAACCGCGACCTCATCTTCCGGAAACCTGCCCGCCACGTTATCTTCGATGCCCCGCCCGCCCTCGATTCGTTCGATGCCGTCTTGGGATTTGAGGATGAAATTGAAGGCAGACGGGGCGCTGCGCCGCAGGAAGGTGAGGTTGTGGGCCAGGGCCGGGACTAGGATGCGTCGGGCGGAGGCCCTTAAGATCACGTCAAATTTAGTCTCCGGGTACATCGAGTGCACGCGGATACTCACGGCGATCAGATGGTTCAGCGCCGACCGGTAGCCGACCGGACCCGGCCATCGGCCGCTGGGATTGACCGAGAAATCAGGAGCGATGAGGCGGAGCAGTTCCTCCTCGTTGCGGATGGCGAGGGCCACTTGGCTGGCGTCGCCGAGCACGCCGGCCTCCTCGACCTTTTCCCGCCGCAGCAGCTTGACGATGATCGACACCGAATCGCGTAGGAACTTCTTGGCGTCGGCGATGTTTGCGGCGTCCCCGCTGCGTTGCAGCTTCTTGAAGTTGGATTTCGCCTCGGCGGTGGTCACCTTGCTCTTCTCCCAAGTTTCCTGGATGTTCAGCCGTAGCTCCTTCAGGTAATGCGGCAGGGTCATCTCCCTCCATTGGGGGTCGAGGGCGGGGCTGGAGGTTGGCAGAACCACGACTCATCTCAGCAAAAGGCGCCAAGACCGTAAAGTCATTATATATATCAAGGCAAAGCACCCTGTAGGTCTGGTCAGGGGAGCCAGTCCCCTAAACCACGAAAGGCAAAAGTCGGGGTTTGAGGGGTGGAAAAGGCGGGGAACGCGGGTGCGGACTAATCGCCACATAAATGGGAAACAAGGAACTAGAAGAATTATTGAGCCCTAAGTTCCGCCCACTAGTTTTGCCGCCGCAACGACCAGCAACATCCTGTCATGAAACTAAACGAAAAACTCAAGAAACTCAGCGTGCATCTCGAAAGCGGACTCATCGGACGCCGCGATCACGCCCGGATGCTCCTCCTCGCCGCGGTGGCCGGAGAGAACGCCATCCTGTTCGGCCCGCCCGGCACCGCCAAGAGTCTCCTCGCGCGCCGGCTGAAGGACTGCTTCGCCGACGAGGTCCGTTACTTCGAATGCTTGCTGACGAAGTTCAGCATGCCCGAGGAGGTCTTCGGCCCGGTCTCCCTCAAGGGCCTGGAGCAGGACATCTTCCGCCGCGTCTACGATCGCTACATGCCCGGAGCTGGCGTCGCCTTCATCGACGAGACCTTCAAGGCCAACAGCGCCATCCTGAACTCGATGCTCACGATCCTCAATGAACGTGAATTCGACACTGGCAACGAACGAATCCAGGTGCCTCTCCGTTGCGTCGTCGGCGCCAGCAACGAGATGCCCAAGGAGGCCGAGCTCGAGGCGCTTTACGACCGATTCATCATCCGCATGCGCGTCGACCGCTTGCAGGATGAGCAACTCGCGCTTTATCTCTCGGGCACCGCCGAATACGTGGCTCCCCCGCAGGAACTCCGACTCACCAAGGCTGATCTCGAAGAAATCGCCAAGTCCGCCAAGTCTTTGCCGGTCGAGGCTCCGGTCATCGAGCTCCTCACCGAACTACGCGAGTGGTGCCAAGGCAAGGGCATCAAGATTTCCGACCGCCGTTTGGGTAAAATCAAGCGTCTCTTGCAGGTTGCGGCGGCGACCTCCGGCCGGGAATCAACTGGCCTCTCGGATGCCTGGGTGGTTCGTCATTGTGCGTGGGACGATTTCACCACCGACCACGCCGAAAAGCTCGCCGACTGGCTGGATGGTCGTATCGACAAGCAGCAGCATAACCTTTCGAATCTCCGTGCTTTGGTTGACGCAGAGAACAGGGCATACAGGGAGAAGGCTAAGATTCAAATTAAGGATAGTAAAGGCAACCTTCTGTTTGTTGACACCTCCGGACGGGATACAACGAAAGCGGAATTCGAAGGTTTCGAGTATTGCGCAGGAGATGACAACAACGGCATGCTCTATTCAGAGAAAGAAATTAAAGATAAGCTGAAGGCTAATTATCGTCATGATCAGAGCGACGATACCATTTACGTCAGCAATAACTGGATTCAGCTAAGCGAGTACTTTAAGAAGAACTACGCAGTCAAAAAGCAAAAAGTAAAGAATGGGCCAAAATTAGAGGACGGGATTTACACCGTCGAACAACGTGAACGATTCAAGGACAGCTCAGCGGATGTCTTGGCTCAGATCAAGGCAAAGGGCAGTGCAATCTCGTCGCAAATCGACAAGCTTGCTAGCACTTTGGATCGTTCACCTTGGGCTCCTAAGGAGTATCAGGAGAGCCACTTGGCCGGTCTCAAGGGCAACCTTCAGGAACTAGAGAAACTCCAGCATGCGCTCCAAGGCGTCATCTCAGGCTACGACAAGCTCTTGACGACGAGCGACCCTGAGAAACTCACGGATCCGCAGGCATGAGTACCTCTCTCCATAGCCTTGACCAAGAAAGTTCGGCTCTCCTTTCCCGTCTCCCGCCGGCCTTGGTATCCGCCGCGGTGGAATGCCGAATCGATGGCCTTCGGCAGACCATCGAAGGAGCGGCCTCTTGGCGCGACGCCCTACTCAAAGGATTGATGCCGTCCGAACAGGGCTTGTGGCCCGCTGGTCTGATTGGAAAGGCAATCAGCGGGTCCTTCCCGCGCGGATTGCTCCGTTTCACCAAGGGCAACAAGGAGGTGACGGACGCCGTCGTGAGTAATCTTCTCCAGATAGCGGATGGCCTCCGTTCAGATTGGGATAGCCGGGTGGCGGATGAGTTGGAAGCTTGGCTGAAGGCCGAACGCGAGAGGCGTGCCAAAGGGGCTAAGCTCGCCGAGGAGGCCAGTCAAGCCGATGGCAAGCAGGGAGAGGTCAAGAAAGTGGCGCCAGTTCCGATTGGTTCGCAGGAATCCCGGGCCCAGGGGAGTCAGATCCGCTCCCGGGTCGCCGCCGAGCTCGCTAAATGGTCGGCCGCTAGGATGGAAGCCGCCTGGGGCGAGCAACTCGCCGGTTGGACTTCGGTGACGGATGTCTTTGAGCAGTTGCAGGGAGAAGCGTCGTTTGGTTGGGACCTTTCACGTGGTATCCTCAAGCACGTCGGCTGGGCGAAGGTTGAACAGATGCATAAGCTCCTGAAATCATTGCCGCAGATCGCCGAAATCGCCAAGGCCCTCGGCCGGGCGAAATCCTCCGACAAAGAACTCGGTCCCGAGGAGCGTATCATGGCCAAAGTCTCGCGCGTCCGGGAGGAGCTCCAATGGGTCGAGGCGCCCGACGCGCGCACCCATACGGATGGTATCCACAAGTCTGACGACATCCCGCGGATGCTGCCGATGGAAGGCTCGCTCTACCGTCATCCTGTCTTCCGTAAACTTTGGAAAGCCAAGTTCATCGAGCGCTCCTTGGCCTGCTACCAGATCAAGGGGCTGGCCCAACGACGGAAACTCACCGAGGAGTGGGTGGAAGAGGAGCAGGTCGTGCGCAAGAAACTCGAGCGTGGCCCTATCATCGTCTGCTTGGATACTTCCGGGTCCATGTCCGGCGTTCCCGAAACCGTGGCCAAGGCAATCACATTGGAGGCCATGCGTCTGGCCCATGCCGAAAACCGCGACTGCCTCCTCTATGCCTTCAGCGGCTGTGGTGATGTCGAGGAAATGGAGCTAGACCTCAGCCCTGGCGGCATCGAAGGCCTCTGCGCTTTTCTCTGCATGTCTTTCCATGGGGGTACCGATGTCTCCGGGCCGATCGCAGCCGCTACTCGGAAGCTGGAAGGCGCCAAGTGGAAGCGTGCGGATATCATCATGGTCTCCGACGGCGCCTTCGACGTGCCTGACGAAACTCAGCATACCCTCGAAGAGGCCAAGAAGAAGCATGGACTCCGCGTCCACGGCCTCCTCATCGCGAGCGGCGGTTATGGACTCTCGTCCATGCGCAGCCTCTGCGACCCCGTCCATGTCTTTGGCGACTGGCCGGTGGTCAGGGGGCTTTGATTATGAGGCAGTTTATCCTCGCCCGTTTCGGCCGGCACGGCCGCGGCGCGTGAGGTCACCTCTCACCCTCAACCATAGAAAGGAGCAAAACATGTCCAACCAAGGCAACGGCGGCAACTACCCGAGCACCACCGGCAACCCGTCCGGCGGCGGCCGCGGCAACGGCCCGCGCAGGTAAGCTCCACGAAGAGCGATGGATGCAAGGGGGCCACGTAGTGGCCCCCTTACTTTCAAATTAAACGACAGGGCGTTTAGTTTCAGCGGAGGGCCGTTCGCCCGGCATACCAGCCATACTTTTTGTCAACCGGCCACTTGTAGTCCGAGATCTTTCCGCTGAATACGGCTTTTAGTTCGCGAGGAGGTTCCGCTTCCGTTTTCACCACCGTGACATTTGTCGCCTCTAATGCCCCCAGATTGCTGTATTGCATGACTAAGTCCCTAAGAGTGCTGCCATGAAGCCGTAAGCCCGTAAGTTCGCAGGAGTAAAACTCGCACTTGGCTATCAGGGAGTTCTCAAGTGAAACATCGGTCATGTCGCTTTGAACGAAGGTAGCTCCTTCGATGGTGGCGCCGGCGAGCACTGCTCCCTTAAACGCGGTCTTCTTTGCGGTCGCACCCGAAAGCTTTATGCCTTCTCCGTTCGCCTGGCTCAGATCGGCTCCGCTGATGTCAGCGTCTTGCAGGTTGGCTTCGAGAAGCTTCGCCCCGGTCAGGTTAGCCGACTTCAGTTGCGCCCCAGCCAGATTAGCCTTCATCAGCGACGCAGCTTTGAATGATGAGCTTTTGAGGGCGGAGCCGGCCAGGTTGGCGCCATCAAGTTTGGCATCATCCAGGCAGCAATAGAGCAATGTAGCTCCTTCTAGGCTGGCGTCCGTGAAATCGCATGCAGCGAAGTTGCATCGATAGAACCAGACGTTATCCAACTTGGCTCCCTTGAACGAAGTCCCGCTGAAATCGGTGCCTTCAAGTCGTGCCCGCCCCTGTGCCTTGCTGCGGAGGTTGAGAGGTTGCCGTAGCCAGGATTGGTGCTGCTCGATTAACTCGTCTGCTTCCTTCTGTGTCATTGGGGGTGTCCCTTTCATAGTAGGACATGGCGCTTGGTCAACCCGCGCCCTGACGCTTGCTTACTTCGCATCGAGCTCCTCGATGAGGCTCGGAATGCGTGCCTCGGCTTTCTCGAGGATTACCATGAGTTCGTCGGCTTCGTACTTCTCGCGGAGCTGGCCAACGGCGATGGAGCCTTCGATATGTCCGACCTTATGCGCCAGTAGCAGCCAGGCGGCGCCTTCGACAGCGTCCTTTTTCACGTAGATTCCTTGTAGGTATAGGCGGCCGATGATCAGAAGGGAAGGGTAGTCGCCGATTTGGGCCGCCTCGAAAAGCCTTTCGAATCCCTTGGCTTCGTCTACCTGACAACCTTCACCGTTCATGCGCATGATCCCGGCGTTTCTCTTCGCCATCGGGTATCCGCCGGCGTCGGCCCGGTCGAAGTGACTGAGAGCCCCCGCCAAGTCTTTTTCGCCAGAATACCCATCTCTTAACATCACACCGATGTTGTATGTCGCCAGGGCCAGGCCTGCTTCGGAAGCCTTTCGCAACCACCGCATTCCTTCTTCGTAGTCGCGGTATTGAGGGGGCCCTGTCAGCAGGTCTAGTCCACGGGCGCACATGGCGTCGATGTCGCCGGCCTCGGCTTGGGCCTTTCTTTCCTCGATTTTTTGGAGAATCTCCAGGTGCGGGTTTGGCGCCTCATCGGCGTAGGCTCCATCGACTTGTAGGTCGCAGGCCTTCACGAGTTCCTCGATATGGGCCAGTCCTGGAACGATTGCGGCTACACTTTTAAGTCGATGATCGCAGCCTACACCAAAAAACTCCGCAAACCCCTGTTCGGAGCCACCGTTGAAGCACCAGACTCTATCCAATTGATGACCATCGTCATCGGAAGGCAGTTCCTGCCAGCCGTCCATCTGCGTGGTTTCCTTGATAGTCCAGAAACGGGACCACTCTTTCGCTGTCGTTCGAGTGTACTTCCGCGGTAGATCCCCGGGAAGCGATCCCGACTTGAGTGTCCAGGTCTTGGACTTGCCCGCCATCTCAAGGTAGAATCCCCCATTCCGTTTCCCGTCTCGATCGATTCGTTGGTATTCGAAGCCTGCCATGGTCTTTGGTTTTTGGGTTTAGGAATTCAGTTGGAACACGGTAGTAGCGCTGCTTCCTGGGCCTTGGTGAGCTTAAGCGGTGCAAAGCGGAGGAAGGTCGCAAAGCTGTCCCGACCCAGGGAAATGATACGGACATAACGCCCTCGGCACCGGGATAGTGCACCCCGACGGTTGTCTGGCACCTTCATGATTACTGACTCCCCGATGCACCGCGCTTTGTAGGCGTCCACCCTGGCTTCAAGGTTGCTGTATCGGTACCAAACGGTCAGGGCTTGTACTACCGCCTTTGCCAAGTAAGCGGTCTTTTTATCGTTGGCGGTCCGATAGGCTACCAGGGCTGCAAGGACATCGTCTTCAATGTTATCCCGATAAAAACTGAGAGAAGATGAAGAAGAATTAGGCACATATGTTTAATGTTAACATTCAGTTGTAAAGTCAATGGCGTTATAGGGTTTAAAACCCGAAAACTAATATAAAAAGGGGTTTTTGGAGTTAATTGCTGGGGTTTAGTCCCGGTGTTTGTATCTAGTGGGTATGCTCCAGTTCGCCCCGGGCTCGCGTGTGGTCATCCGTGATGAGGAATGGCTGGTAAGGCGTATCGACCCGTCCAGCGACGGAGGCCATCTGCTCACCTGCGACGGGGTGTCCGAACTGGTCAAAGGGCGTGAGGGATTGTTCCTCACGCAGATGGAAGGCGAAATCCCGGTGCTCGACCCCAAGACCACCGAACTCGTCGCGGACGACAGCGATCGTTTCGATAAGTCCTTCCTCTACCTCGAGGCGAAGCTGCGTCGCTCCACGCCTAACGACGATAAGATTCATCTGGGCGATCGAGCCGTGATGGATGTGAACCCTTACCAGCTTGACCCTGCGCTTCAGGCACTCCGCCAGCCCCGTCAGCGTATCCTCATCGCCGATGCCGTCGGTCTCGGCAAAACGCTCGAAGCGGGCATTCTTGCGACTGAGCTCATTCAGAGAGGCCGAGGTCGTCGCATCCTGGTGATCACCCAGAAGAGCATGCTGACTCAGTTCCAGAAGGAGTTCTGGTCACGCTTCACGATTCCGCTCGTCCGTCTCGATTCGCTCGGCCTGCAGCGCGTCCGAAACAACATCCCGAGCAACCATAACCCGTTCAATCACTACGACCGGACGATCATCTCGGTCGATACGCTTAAGACGAACCTCGAGTACCGTAACTACCTGGAGAACGCCTGGTGGGATATCATCATCATCGATGAGTGCCACAACGTCGCCGCGCGCGCCGGAGAAGACTCCCTTTCGAGCCGCGCCCGTCTCGCGCGCCTCCTCGCGCGCCGCTCGGATACGTTGATCCTTCTTTCGGCCACGCCGCACGACGGCTCGGCCCGGAGCTTCGCATCATTGATGTCCTTACTGGATCCGACGGCCATCAGCGATCCGGAGGACTACACCCCTGAAGATTTTCGCGATAAAGGGCTCGTCATCCGCCGTTTCAAGAAGGACATCAAGGACCAGGTCAAAGAAGACTTCAAGGAGCGCATCACCCAGCGCCCTTCACGCAAGGCTAGCGCTGAAGAGGAGTCCGCCTTCGAGGCGTTGCTTGCCATTCCGTTCACGCAAGGAGGGGCGCATAACTCAGGCAAGAAGCAGGAGCTCCAACGGGTGGCCATGCAGAAGGGGCTCTTCTCGAGTCCTGCCGCAGCCCTTGATTCCACCAGACGCCGCATCGCTATTCTATCTGCGGTCCAGAATCAGTCGAAGGATGAGGCGGACGAGATTGCGGCGCTGAAGGTTTTCCAGGAAAGGCTCCTGGCAATCACGCCGGATAAGTTCAGTCGCTACGGCCAGCTGGTCGACTTGCTCAAGTCTCCCGTATCGCAGTGGGACCCATCGCGGCCCGACGACCGAGTGGTGATCTTCTCGGAACGTCTCGAGACCCTACGTTGGCTTAAGGACACGCTGCCTGCTGCCCTCGGCCTGCATACGGATAAGGTCGTCGTGCTCGATGGCGGCATGAGCGACACTGAGCAGCAGGAGATTGTGGATCGATTCGGGCGTCAGGAAGATCCGATCCGCGTCCTGCTCTGTTCCGACGTGGCATCCGAAGGCCTCAATCTCCATTATTTCTGCCACCGTCTCATCCACTTCGACCTCCCTTGGTCGCTGATGGTATTCCAGCAGCGTAATGGTCGAGTCGACCGTTATGGGCAGGAGCATCAGCCAATCATTTCGTATCTCTACACGGAGACGACCGTCGAGAAGATCAAAGGAGACTTACGCATCCTCGAAATCCTTCAGGAAAAGGACGAGCAAGCCACGATCAACCTCGGCGATCCGGCCTCGTTCCTTAATGTCCACGATCCAGAGAAAGAAGCCCAGAAGGTTGCCGATGCTATGGCGTCAGGCGCCGGCCCTGAGACTTTCGGCCGAAAGATGGACGAGGCTCAGGCGAAGTTGGAATCAGGCACCGCCCAGACTGAGGCCGATGATTGGTTGCTAGAGCTCTGTGGACCGCCCAGGACTGCGGCGGCTTCTGCCACGACAGCCAAGGTCGATAGCCTCGACCATATTGTCGCTCCCAAGAGCCTGTTCGGCGCTGGCAGAGTTTCGGCAGACTTCCATTTCGTGAAGACGGCACTCAACCTGCTGAGTTCCGAACCCGGTAAGAGCATCCAGTTTACGGCCGACGAATCCAGTGAATCATTAAGCCTCACGGCCCCCCTCGACTTGAAGGATCGCCTGAGGTCGGTGCTCCCCCTTGAGGTGCGCGAGTCGCAAGGCCGCTATCACTTCAGCGCCCGCCGTGATGACGTCGAGGCAGCCATCGCCCGGGCCCGTCAGCAGCGCCAAGAAGAAGATACCTGGCCGGACCTGCATTACCTCTGGCCGCAGCACCCAGTCATGGAATGGCTCTCGGATCGTGTGCTTGCCCACTTCGGTCGCCTCAAGGCCCCGGTCATCACTTCGTCCGTGCTTCCCGCCGGTGCGCACGCGTACCTCGTCATGGGGCTTATCCCGAACAAGAAGGGTCAGCCGCTCTTGGTCGATTGGCAGGCGGTGGTATACGACGGCAAAGGCTATAAACTCGAGCCGCTCATGGCCTTCCTTGAAAAAAACGGCCTTAAGGCCAGCTCCTTGCCGAATCCTGGAAGGGCCCCCGCGCTCGAGCCCCTGAAGGCCGCCCTCCCTGGTGCCATCGACGCGATGAGGGCCCATGTGATCGCTCAACAGTCGGACTTTAATTCCGACATGCAGGACCGTCTCGCTGGCCACCTGGCCAATCTCAAGAAGCTGCAGGGCCGACAGGTCGACCAGCTGGAGTTAAGCCTGAGCAAGAGCGGACAGGCCGAGGCGGTTAAGTCATCGGTCCGCCAGCGCAAGACCAACCAGATCACCAAAGTCTTCGACGAGTACCGTCAATGGGTCGAAGACACCCTCACCATCGAGCCGAGCCCGTTCATCGAGGTGCTCGCCGTCGTCACCCGTCCCTGAACCTATTTCCATGTCCCTTGCCCAAGCATCCCAGAACTTCGTTGGTATCACCAACGAGAACGAGTTCTACGGCCATCAATACCTGGCCGAGGTCTTTGCCGGAGACATCCGCGAACTGATCGACCGTTGGCAGACCTCCGCCGATGCCGTCCCCGCCGGAGACGAAGAAGCCAAGGTCACCCCGTATGTGAAGCTCCGCCGTCAGGGCACTCCATGGTTCGCTGAGCTCAATAAGCTAGGCCGCCTCCGTGACTCGGCCGAATGCATCCGTGCGCATCGTGAGTTGCACAAACCTTTGCTCGAGGCCTTGGGCTACAAGCTTTCGGATGAGATGTTCGAGCCTATCGATCGCCATCCGATGCCGACCTGGCTCGTACGACGCGACGGACAAGGCAATCCGCGGCTCCTGATCGTCCCTGCCTATAATCCCGGCCAAGAGGAGGAGAGCGTCCTCGACCAGAAGCTGAAGCCAGTACACTTCGACGGACAGGAGGTCCCTCCGGCCTACCGTAATTACACGTGGCTGGAGATACTGTCAGAGACCATCTTCGCCTCCGAGAAGCCTGCCCGCTACGTCCTCTTGGTCGGCCTTCGGGAATGGGTGCTGATCGACCGTATGAAGTGGCCGAATAACCGCCTACTTCGTTTCGACTGGGCTGAGATACTCGATCGTAAGGAAGACCTCACGCTCAAGGCTGCTGCCGCGCTCCTCCATTCGGACAGCATCGCTCCGTCCACCGGCTCCAGCCTCCTGGAAGGACTCGAAGAAAATGCCCACAAGCACGCCCATGGCGTAAGCTCGGATCTTAAATACGCCCTGCGCGAGGCCATCGAGATCCTTGGCAACGAGGCGGTTCGACAGCTCCGCGAACAGGCTGCCTCGGACAAGAAAGGGTTCTATTCGGGCAAGGATGCGGTCGATCCCTCTGAGCTCAGCCTCGAGTGCGTGCGCCTGGTCTACCGGTTGATGTTCCTCTTCTACATCGAGGCCCGTCCGGAGCTGGGTTATGTCCCCATCCAGAAGAGCGATGTCTACTTCAAGGGTTACAGCTTGGAGATCCTGCGCGACATCGCTGAGAAGGCTCGTCTCGAGGGGGTGCGTGAACGCGACGGCAAATACTTCGACGCTTCATTGAAGGGACTGTTCAAGGCGGTCAGCGGAGGTTGCGGCCTCACCAATCAGCCGACCTTGACCCAGGGCACCGTCAAAGACGCATTTGCCCTGGCCCCACTCGACAGCAAACTCTTCGACCCCGAATCGACTCCGCTCCTCAACAGGGTCGTATTCCCTAATCACGTCTGGCAGTCAGTAATCAAGCTGATGTCCCTTAGCCGCGGTAAGAGGAAGGGCCGTGTCAGTTACCAGCTCCTTTCGATCAATCAGCTCGGCGAGGTCTATGAGGCCCTGCTCTCATACCGTGGCTTCTTTGCGGATGAGGAGCTCTACGAAGTTCAGCCCGACCCTGACGCTAAGAAAAGTCGAGCAGTTTCGATCCGGGAGGAAGGTGAAGAGGACGAGGGCGAGGAAGACCAAGTCGTGGAAGAAGGCGCTGGGCAGGGCGGTGGCACCAAGGACGTCATGGAGTCGGCTTGGTTCGTTCCGGCCAGCCGTATTGGGGAATACAAGCCGTCGGAGTGGGTCTACGACACCAACGACGCAGGGGAGAAGCAGGCCCGCAAGTATGCTAAGGGCACCTTCATCTACCGCCTCGCCGGTCGTGACCGCGAGAAGAGCGCGAGTTATTACACCCCCCAGGTGCTCACCCGCTGCTTGGTTAAGTACGCGCTCAAGGAGCTCCTCGTCGGCAAGACGGCGGACGACATCCTTAAGCTGACCATCTGTGAGCCCGCCATGGGTAGTGCGGCGTTCTTGAACGAAGCCGTAAACCAGCTCGCCGAAACCTACCTCGAACGGAAGCAGGACGAGCTCAAGAAACGTATCCCTCATGACCAGTACGCGTTCGAGTTGCAGAAGACGCGCATGTACATCGCCGACCGTAATGTGTTCGGCGTCGACTTGAACCCCGTCGCGACCGAGCTCGCCGAGGTCAGTCTTTGGCTTAACGCCATCTACGGCGAGCAATCTAAGCCTGGCGAAGCGCCTAAGCCGGCACGCGTGCCGTGGTTTGGCTATCAGCTATTCGCCGGCAACAGCTTGATCGGCGCTCGCCGTCAGGTTTACGATCAGGCCCTTCTGTCCTACGGTAAAGGCGAGATCAAGTGGTATGAGACGGAGCCCCGCAGGCTAGATCCGTTGAATCCTGATCGTAAGGAGACGGAAGTATACCACTTCCTCCTGCCCGACGAGGGAATGGCGAACTACACCGATAAGGTCGCCAAGTCGCTCTATCCGGATGACTTCGCGCGCATCAAGGCCTGGCGAAAGGAATTAATCAAGCCACTGGCTGCGAGTGAGATTAAGCGCCTGAAGCAGCTCTCGGAGGCCATCGATAAGCTCTGGGCTGAGCACACGCGGTTGATGAAGGAAGACCGTGAACGAACGGAGGACCCGTTGGTACTCTGGCCTGAGACCGCCGCCGCTACGGAGCTCCTTTCCCGCGCGCAGAAGGAGCAACTCCGTAAGAAGCACGTCCTCAACGAGGATGACGATATCGCTACCCCTTATCGCCGGCTCAAGCTGGTCATGGACTATTGGTGCGCCCTTTGGTTCTGGCCCATCACACAGAGCGCCTCGCTTCCCTCGCGCGACCAATGGTGGCTAGAGGTCGGAGCCATCTTGGAAGGGAATATCGTCGACCTCGCAATACAGCCAGACCTACCGGTCGCCCCTGAGACGACCGCGCCCGGCGATGATTTGGCATCAATCGTCGATAAGACCAGCGATCTGCCTGGCCTGAAGGATAAGCTCGGACAACTTCGCATCAGCAGGCTGCGTAAGAACTTCCCAAACATACAGACGGTCGAATCTTCTTATTCACGACATCGCTTCTTTCACTGGGAGCTGGCATTCGCCGATATCTTCGGTGGCCAGGGAGGGTTCGATCTCGTTCTGGGTAACCCGCCGTGGCTTAAGATTGAATGGGACGAGTCAGGCGTTTTGGGCGAACGAAACCCACTATTTTCAATACGAAAACTAAATGCCACTGAGGTTATGCATTTAAGGTCGGCCGCTTTTGCCGCTCATCCAGGGATGCAAAGAGCGTGGACTGAGGAATATGAACAGGCAGAGGCTATGCAGTCATATCTGAACGGCTGTCAGAATTATCCTCTTCTAGAGGGGATGCACACAAATCTTTTCAAGTGCTTCTTGCCGCTAGGCTGGAACCTAAAATCGGAAGCAGGAGTAGTGGGGTACCTTCATCCGGAGGGTGTATATGACGACCCTAAGGGCGGCGAATTGAGACAAGAGATATATAAACGTTTGAGATATCACTTCCAATTCGTCAACGAGCTCAAACTTTTCTCGGATGTCGGTAATCAGGCGAAGTACTCGATTAATGTGTACGGCGGATTGAGACCAGAAATTGAGTTTCTAAGCATCAGCAACTTATTCACGCCGACAACAGTTCTGAACTCTCTGAATCATGATGGAGATGGGCTGGTCGGCGGTTATAAGACGGACGACGGAAAATGGAATCTAGAAGGACATAGGGATCGAGTAGTAAAAATTAATTTAGATGCACTCAGAACGTTTTCGGATCTTTATGACGAGCCTGGCACTTCTCCGCACACCGCAAAACTTCCGGCAATACATGCGGGGATTCTGTTTTCCGTGCTCTCTAAGTTGGCGAGTCACAAGAGAAAGATTTCAAGTACGTCGGGGGGTGCTTTTTCAACGGTTATGTGGAATGAGACGACGCATAAAAATAACGGAACTATTTCTCGCAACGACGACAGGACTGCAGTTTTCCCTTCTGCTAGCAGAGACTTGATTATTTCGGGTCCACACTTCTTTGTCGCGAACCCTTTTAGTCAAACGCCGCGCCGGGTGTGCGACACACATCGTGCGTATGAAAAGCTAGACCTAGAATCATTGCCAGCGGACTATCACCCCAGGGCAAACTTTTTCCCTAGCGCTGATCGTGAACATTATAACAGGCTTGTTCCGCGCGTGCCATGGCCAGACTCGAGTAGCGGACTTCCTGCAACTGACTACTACAGACTCGCATTTCGCAACATGTTAGCCGCCCCCTTGGAGAGAACGCTTATTCCATGTATATTGCCACCGGGGGTGGCGCACCCAGACTCTGTTATATCCGTAGCTTTTGAGAAATCAGAGGAGCTCCTTGTGGCTGCCGCAGTCGCTGCCTCTGTAGTCTCAGATTTCTATATCAAGACAACCGGGCGATCTAAGTTATTTGATGGGTGGAAATTTTTGCCACTCGTTGATATTGATAATGACCTTCTGGTGCGTGTGTTAGCCTTAAATTGCCTAACCGATGATTACTCAAAGCTTTGGGGTCAGGGATTTAGGGGAGATTTTAAGAATTGTAATTGGTCTAACCAGAATAGTTCGCGGCTGCCTTCGGGGTATTTCCTGACGCTAAAGAAAGAGTGGGATTTCAGTTCCCCGGTTAGGTCGGACTACGCAAGAAGGCAGTTACTATTAGAGATAGACGTACTGGTCGCTCAAAGCATAGGCATGACCCTGTCAGAATTACAGTTAATATATAGGATTCAGTTTCCTGTTATGAAGCAGTACGAAAAAGACACCTGGTACGACGTCAATGGCCGTATTTGTTTCACGAACAGCAAAGGCCTCGTCGGAGTAGGCTTGGCCCGTAAAAGAAAGGCAGCAGATGCGGACATCGTTGTAGTTTTTCCTGATGGCACATCTCAATTAGTCGAAGGCTGGGATGAAATCCTAGAACTTCAGATGGCCAATAAACTTCCTAATGGCTCTCTTGTGTCTAATTTCATAATGGATGACACGCAGCCCGGCGGGCCAGTGCGCCGTGAGCGAAAGTACGTTGCGCCCTTCACATTGGCCAATCGTGAGGAGGACTACCGTATCGCCTGGGAGTTCTTTGAGCGGAAGAAGGCCTCGGAGGCCAAAGCCTGATCGCCATGCTGCCCTCTCTTCTAGCCCACGAGATCCGAACCGGACTGCGTCACTTCCTGGTGACAGGCTTTGAGCCGTCCGACGCTCGCTTCGCCGGCCTAGTCTCACGTTTCGCTGAAGATGAGTCCCGTTGGATGAAGGGACCGTTCGTCCAGATCGGGCTCCCGTTCCGACAGGGTTCAAAGGGCAGGGACTTCTTTTCCGCATTCAAGACGAAGTACCCTGGGTTCGTGCACCAGGAGAATGCCTGGGAGCGTCTCTCGGCCTTAGGCTCGCCCAAGAGCACGCTGATCGCGACAGGTACGGGCAGCGGTAAGACCGAGGGCTTTCTTTATCCGGTCCTCGATCATTGCGCCCGTGAAGCTTCCGCGGGTAAGCGCGGCATCAAGGCGCTGGTAATCTATCCGATGAACGCCCTGGCTTCTGACCAGGCGCGCCGTATCGCCAGCACGATCGCGGGGACTGAGGCCTTTAAGCATCTCCGCGTCGGCCTTTACGTCGGGGGTAAGGCTGGGCGAGGGCAGATGACGATGACCCCCACGGAGGTCATCACGGACCGAAACACGCTGCGTGCCGAGCCGCCGGACATCCTGCTGACCAACTACAAGATGTTGGATTACCTTCTGATTCGTCCGAAGGACCGGAAGCTTTGGGAGAAGAATGAGGCAGACACGCTCAAGTACGTCGTGGTCGATGAGCTGCACACCTTCGACGGCGCCCAGGGTACGGACTTGGCCATCCTCCTTCGTCGACTCA
>JACCDP010778109.1_pt1 | contig 19750 bp, 17 predicted proteins | sample 7445841 | NCBI WGS metagenome assembly JACCDP01 (sample SAMN15323441, study PRJNA562643) | freshwater metagenome | isolation source: river surface water | place: USA:Blue River Watershed | collected 2017-08-17
CAATTTAGTTTCTGACAACTATAATCGTTGGCTAATAAAATTTTAAAAAAACCGAGATTTTTTAAGGAATTAAGATTTTACCTCACCAAATGAATAAAACCTGAAATGTTTGTGTTACTTGCATGCACTTATTCCTTAACCGAAACAAAGAAAAGAGGAAAAAAGGTGGGTAGATTTCAAATAGTTAGTAAATTATTATCTTCTGATTCTCTTCACCAATTCTCAAGAAATAGACTCCTTTTTTCAAGGTTGAACAATCGATTTGCTGTTGTTGCTGGGTAATTTCAAAATCCAAGATTTGTTTGCCGTTTACATCGGTAATTGTTGCGTATGAACCCATCCTATTTGCATCAATACCAGAAATATTGATTATTGAAGAAGTAGGATTGGGGTAAATTATAGGGGTTGATTGAAATGAAACAGATTCTTCTAATCCCAAAGTAGTACTCATTAAGTAATCACAATTTCGACCAGGAAATGGATCTTGAAAATAAATTGTACCCCTTATATTGTCTGTGTAACAAAATAAACCCGAAAAACTATAATTAGAAAGACAAGTTTCTGGACTTGTAGAGGGGTATATGCTTTGACTTGGACCGATTTTTCCAAACAAATGCCCTATGTGCCACCTTCCTAAACCAGAAAAGTAAGATCTTTCAAGTATTAGGCCACTTACTATGTAATTATCCTTTTGAGTCAACGTAAGGGTATCATCGATAAAAGCCTCAGGATTTGCTTCACATATTTCATAATCAACAAAGTAATTTACAATAAATTCATCTCCAATTTCTGCGGACAAATTGTACATAAATTTGAATTCTCCTGCATGATAAATAAAAATACTATCGTTACTTTCTCTAAGAAATAAATAATTTGTATCATTCTGTTTTCTGTAAAATTCTGTATACGCTGGAGCTATGTATACAACCTCAACTTCCCGATCTCTAATTTTTTTGGCTGTGAAACCGTCTATTAGTGTATCACCTTGATATTCGTAAACATTAAATATAGCAGCCCAGGGTGTATTTCTCTCGTAAACCCAAGTCGCTCCATCAGGACACCAAGGAGCAGTATCCAGCACTTGGGAGATGCTTATATTCGAGAAGCTCAAAAATAAGCAGAGGTAGATTAGTTTTTTCATTTTTTCTGTTTTAGTCGATCAATCCCCTGTTCCAATTTGATAATCTTTTCATTTTGCTCTTACATTTCATTCATAACCAAAGGGTTAAATTCAGTGTATTTTAAACTAAGTTAATCCATTTCATCTTCGGAAACAAGATTTGGGTAGGATTTTTGAGTTTCTTAAGTGAATGAAAATAAATACCCTCCTCAAAACTGATTCCGCATCGAGACAGAACGAAATGATATTTTTAAAAAAGTTCAGCAATTGATAAGAATTATTATTAAAGTTAATTAATTACTCTTTTATTCTTTAACCTAAACGAAGAAAAGAGGAAAAGAAGGTGGGAAGTTTTCAATAAGTTGCTAAAATTAATTTTTAGTGTGTATTTCTTTTTATTGAAAAAGATTAATCTGTTGTAATCAAAAAGCCCCATCCTTAATCACATCTACCAAGGATGGATCCAATAAAGTAGAGGTATCTCCTAAATTTGAGATATCACCTTCGGCAATTTTCCTTAAAATTCTGCGCATGATTTTTCCACTTCGAGTTTTTGGAAGTCCGGGAACGAATTGAATTTTATCTGGCTTTGCAATTGGACCTATAACCCGCGAAACCGTTTGAATGATGTCTTTTTTAGTCAATTCCACATCACCGTGTGTGTTATCAAAAATCACATAGGCATAAATTCCTTGTCCTTTGATATCGTGTGGATAACCGACTACGGCGCTTTCAATAACGCCTGTATGCATATTTATTGCATTCTCCACTTCCGCTGTTCCAATGCGATGTCCGCTGACATTCAACACATCATCTACCCTACCCGTTATGCGGTAATTTCCAGTTTCATCGCGGTAACAACCGTCTCCGGTAAAATATTTATTGTCGTAAACTGAAAAATAGGTTTGTCGACAGCGCTCGTGGTCTCCATACGTTGTGCGAATCATCCCCGGCCAAGGAAATTTAATACACAGATTTCCAGAAACATCATTTCCTCGAATTTCATCTCCCGAATCATCAACCAGACAAGGTTGAACCCCTGGCAATGGCAACGTAGCATAGGACGGAATTCCCGGAGTGACATTCGCCAGATTCGAAATCATAATTCCACCTGTTTCCGTTTGCCACCACGTATCCACCACAGGACAATTTTCCTTTCCAATATTCTTATTGTACCAATGCCAAGCTTCTTCATTAATAGGCTCACCAACAGAACCTAATACTTTCAACGAACTCAAATCTTTGTCGTTTATGGTATCCAAACCAAAGCCCATCAAACTTCGAATTGCGGTTGGCGCGGTGTATAAAATATCAACGTTGTATTTTTGAACGATTTCCCAAAAACGACCTGCATCGGGCCACGTTGGAATTCCTTCAAACATCAAGGTGGTTGCTCCTGCACTCAATGGTCCGTAAACAATGTAACTGTGTCCGGTAATCCAACCAATGTCCGCAGTACAAAAATGAACTTGTCCCGGTTGGTATTGAAAAACATTGACAAACGTGTAATTTGTCCAAACCATGTATCCGGCGGTTGTATGAACCACTCCTTTTGGTTTACCCGTTGAACCTGAAGTATAAAGAATAAAAAGAATGTCCTCAGCATCCATTTCTTCTGGCTCACAATACAACTGACCTTGTTCCACAACTTTGTCAATTTCATCGCTCCACCAAACATCACGGCCTTTAAGCATACTCACAGGTGTGTGCGTTCTCAGGTAAACGATGACTTTTTTCACCGTTTGATTTCCAATTAAAGCATCATCCACCACGTTTTTCAGCGGAATGTCTTTTGGACCGCGAAAGGCACCATCACACGTTATGATGAATTCAGCCTGTGCATCTTCAAGTCGATCGGCAATTGCCTGGGCAGAAAAGCCACCAAAAATAACTGAATGGATTGCACCTATTCGAGCACAAGCCAAAGTCGCAATGGACAATTCCGGAATCATTCCCATGTAAATACACACCCGATCGCCTTTTTGAACACCGTTGTTCTTCAATACATTAGCAAATTGATTGACTTTATCATAGAGTTCCTGATACGTCAACGTAACATTCTCTTCTTTCGGATTATTCGACTCCCAAAGGATCGCAGGAACATCTGCATTATTAGCTAAATGTCGATCCAAGCAGTTTTCGGTAATGTTTAATTTCCCTCCTTCAAACCACTTTATACTTGGCGATTTAAAATCCCAGCTCAAAACATTTTCCCATTTCTTTTTCCAAACAAAATGATTTGCAATTTCACCCCAGAATTTTTCAGGTTGTTCCACACTTTGTTTGTAATGTTCTTGGTATTCTTCGATTGATTTGATTTGATACGGGTAACTCATAATTGACGAATTTACAATTCTAAAATTAGTGAAAGAAGTGAAAGAAAAAACGTTAAATAAATAAATTTCATCCTAGAATTGTATCTTTGACTAAACAATCGATAATTACGTATGGAGTTTCAATTCAAATTACCTGATAGAGATTTATGGAAAGAAAAAATAATTTCTGAATTGAAGGAAAACAGAGATCGAATCATTTACAAAAATGAAATTGAGCAAATTGAATTTGATATAACAAAAAAAACAAATAATTCATTTGAGTATTCGGATAATCGAAATTCAAACGAATGGGAAAATTGCTTTAAAATTGAAGTTAAAGACGAAATTCAAGCGAATCAAATTTGTCTAAAAGCATTAATGCAAGGTGCGGAAAGTTTGTTTTTTGAAATTAACGGTTCGAACACAGATTGGAATAAACTTTTCAAGGATATTCAATTTGAATATATCAATACAAGGACCTTGTTTTCAGATCGAAACGAGTTACAATCCTTCGAAAACTTTATCCGTGAGAAAAAGATTCAGAATATTGACTTAATGATCGACCCACTGATTAATGGATTCGAGAAAAACGATGGTCAATGTATACTTCTGAATGGTTTTGAATTGCAACAAATTGGAGCCAACTCATGGCAAGAAATTGGCACTTTACTTTCAACTTTTCACGAAATTTTACTTAAAGACGGTTTGAAATTCAATTTTCACATCGGAATTGGGCAGAATTATTTTTTAGAAATCGCCAAAATTAGAGCCTTAAAATGGCTATGTCAACACCTTTGTAATACCTACCAACTTAATCCGGAGATTCATTTCAGTGCAGAGATTGGATTTATGAACAAATCATTAAAAGATCCACACACCAACCTATTACGACAAACTACCGAGGCTATGGCGGCAATTTCAGGAGGTATTTCAGAACTTACAATTCGTCCCTATGATGATTTATCTGAAATTGGTTCTAATGATTTTTCAAAAAGAATGGCCCTAAATATTTCCAATATTTTAAAGGAAGAAAGTTATTTCGATTTCGTGAAGGATCCGCTTAAAGGAAGCCATATGATTGAATTATTGACAGAAAATATCGTTTTAAAAGCTTGGAATTTTCTGCGGAAATTGGATGGATTTAAATCGATAAATGATACTTACAAAATCGACCACATTACAAATTGCATTTCAGAAACAAGAAATAAACGATTGGAAATCTTCAATCAAAAGAAGTTAGAGTTAATTGGAATCAATTCATTTGTAAATTCCAAAGAAGAAATAAATGCTTGGTCGAAAACCAAATCCTATCTGAGTTTACCCTATTTAATTTTCGAAAACATAGCCTAAAATGAAGCGTATAGAACTTGGTGAAATTAATTTTAAGGAATCGGAAGTTGATTTAGCAAATCGTGTTTCGTTTGAAACAGCAGAAAACATTTCTATTCAGTCTGAATATTCCAAACAAGATGTTGAAGGACTTGAACATCTTAATTATTTATCTGGTATTGAGCCCTATTTGGGCGGCCCTTACGCGTCGATGTATGTTTCAAAACCATGGACTATTCGTCAATATGCAGGATTTTCAACAGCTGAAGAATCAAACGCTTTTTACAAACGAAATCTAGCAGCAGGACAAAAAGGTCTTTCCGTTGCATTTGATTTAGCCACACACCGAGGATACGATTCAGACCACCCCCGTGTAATTGGAGATGTTGGAAAAGCAGGCGTGGCAATAGACTCGATTGAAGACATGAAAGTTCTTTTCAACCAAATCCCACTGGATGAAATGTCAGTATCAATGACAATGAATGGTGCAGTTTTGCCCATTATGGCTTTTTACATAGCAGCCGCCATGGAGCAAGGTGTTGAGATTTCGAAGCTATCAGGCACCATTCAAAACGACATATTGAAGGAGTTCATGGTACGAAATACCTACATCTATCCTCCTGAACCATCCATGCGTATTATTGCCGATATTTTCGAATATACTTCTCAAAAAATGCCAAAGTTCAATTCGATTTCAATTTCCGGTTATCACATGCAAGAAGCCGGAGCGACAGCAGCAATTGAATTGGCTTATACTTTAGCAGATGGAATAGAATATTTACGAACCGGTTTAAAGGCAGGTTTAAAAATTGATGACTTTGCACCGCGATTAAGTTTCTTTTGGGCCATTGGAATGAATCATCACATGGAGATCGCCAAAATGAGAGCCGGAAGACTGCTTTGGGCTAAACTAGTAAACGAATTTAATCCAGAAAATAAGAAATCAACTGCGCTGCGTACCCATTGTCAAACTTCCGGATGGTCATTAACAGAACAAGACCCATTCAATAATGTCGCTCGAACATGCATCGAGGCAATGGCAGCTGCACTTGGTGGAACACAATCATTACATACAAACGCGCTTGATGAGGCGATTGCTTTACCCACTGATTTTTCGGCGAGAATTGCTAGAAACACGCAAATTTATATTCAAAAAGAAACAGGAATAACTTCTTTTATAGATCCTTTCGCTGGAAGTTATTATGTGGAAAAATTAACTTCACAATTGGTTGATGAAGCTTGGAAATTAATTCAAGAAGTTGAAGAATTAGGCGGTATGGCAAAAGCCATTGAGACGGGAATTCCCAAAATGCGAATCGAAGAGGCAGCTGCGAAAAAACAAGCTAGAATTGATTCTACAAAAGATATTATAGTTGGTGTAAACCGTTATCAAATAGATGAACAAACAGAAATTGACATTTTAGAAATCGATAACTCCAAGGTTCGAACGAAACAAATTTCTCAATTAGAGGATTTGAAAAAGAATAGAGATAACGAACTTGTCAATAAATTACTGATTCAATTAGGGGAAATCGCTCAAAACGGTGAAGGAAATTTACTCGAAAAGGCTGTTGAATGCGCTTTGGCTCGTTGCACGCTTGGAGAAATTTCACTTGCGCTTGAAAATAAATTTGGTCGTTATAGAGCCACAATACGCGCGATTAGTCAAGTATATTCAAAAGAAGCGATGAAAGATGAAGATTTTCTTAAAGCGATCGAAATGGTTGAAACATTTAGTAAACTTGAGGGAAGAAGACCTCGAATTATGATCGCGAAAATGGGGCAAGATGGTCACGACCGAGGAGCCAAAGTAATTGCTACAGCATTCGCTGACATCGGTTTTGACGTTGACATTGGGCCATTGTTTCAAACTCCAGAGGAAGCCGCGAAGCAAGCTGTGGAGAATGATGTTCACATCCTTGGTGTTTCATCTCTTGCGGCAGGACATAAAACCTTAGTTCCCGCAGTAATTGAAGAATTGAAATCAATGGGACGTTCTGATATAATGGTAATTGCAGGCGGGGTCATACCTCAAAAAGACTATGCATTTTTAGAAGATGCTGGTGTATTTGGAATTTATGGTCCAGGCACTAAAATATCGAAGGCTGCACAAGAAATTTTAAATCTGCTAATAACAAGTCACCAATAATTTTTAATTTCGGCATAGAAATTGAAAGAATTTCTTAAAATTTATAAATATGAAAAAAATTAACTTATTCTTATTTCTTTTGACTGCTTGTTTTGCAATGGCTCAACCAAAATTATCATTTACAGAATCAAAGCAGATTCTCATTTTAGATGACGAAAATCAAAACGAGAATCAAGTTACGTTGAAAGCAAGTTTTATAAACGATGGAACCAAGAAAACTAGTATGCTTTGGACAATTTCTGGAACTAAGGATAAAGATTGGAAATTAGTAAAGGGAAATGAAAAACAAGACCAAATAACGGTGGAATTTAATAAAGTTGGTGTTTATTCAGTTTCTAATACAGTTACATTCAATAAAAAAATCACACTCAAAGATGGCACTACTGAAGATGAGGAAGATGAAATTTCCGTGGAAAAAGAAAACGTAATTACAGTTACTAACAATTTGGATGAATTAACACAAATTCATGCTGATAGCAACTTTATTAAATTAGTAAAAAAAGCGTCAGACTATGTTGTTAAACCTAAATACGCTAATGACCCTACACCACATATTTTCCTGGCGAAGGGTTACTATGGAATGTATAGAAAAGACCTGAAAGATGCAGCAATTCCTGAGCCACTGGATGAAGCAGTAACTTCAACGGCAACGGCAATTGAAATGGATATCAATGGCATTTTCAATATGACAATTCATAAAATATGGTTAAACAAATTTCAAAATGAAATCGCAAGCCTCAATGTTTTGTTTAACCTTGAAGAAGAAAACAACTACCCGATTTTTTACCAAGGCACAAATAAGGAAAGAAAGTCTGAAATAAATGATCAAATGATCGAAGGAATTGAACAATATGCATCAATAACTAAAAATCCATTAGCAAGTAAATTCCTCGAGGCAGCGATTCGATACAATGCGAAAGATGTCAAAACATCAACTTTGATTTGGAAGGAGGAAACAAAAAATTTATTAGCCTTAGAAAATTTGGATAATTATACAGAAACAGATTTAAAGGTATTAAAAACAGGACTTATATTAAGTGCTCAAATGCTTCAGATAAAGGATGGTAATTCTACAGAAGCATGTAAGTTGCTTAATAAAGCAAATGAATGGTTTGGGAAACAAAAGGACTTCTATTCATATTATGAAAAAGCGATGAATAATTGTCAGCCGAAATAAACAACCAAGGTTTAATAAAACGATTGAAAGGGGATTTTACATTCCCTTTTTTCATTTAAATTCGTTTCAATGAAAAAGATTCCAGCCTTTGTTAAAAATAAATATTTTATTACCAGTTTCGCTTTTTCCATCTATTTTCTCTTTCTTGATGATCTGGATATAATAACAATCATCAATCAAAAAAGTAAACTTTCAAAGCTTCAAGCACAACGCGATTTATTGGCAGGAAATTTAAAAGAAACCAAGAATACGCTTAAAAGATTAAAAAATCTAAATTATCTGGAATCATATGCTAGGTCACAAAAATTCTTTAAAAAAGATGATGAGGAAATTTTTGTAATTACTTACGAGGAAAAGAAGAAGAAATAGGAATTACACCTATTTTGCGATTTGGGTAATAAAATGATAAAATCTGTTCGAAATTATAACCATATTTAGCCATCCCCATTGCACCTTCTTGACACAACCCGACTCCATGTCCAAACCCCTTACCTTGAAGGACTAAGAATTCCCCTTCTTTTTTACAGCTAAAAAAGGTTGATTTCAATTTAAAGTCTTCCCTCAAATCTCTCAATGGTATTCCATAAACTGGATTAATGTAAAAGGCTTTCCGTTCATTCTGTTCAAAATTCACAGCGAGAGAATAACTCAATGAGTCCCAAGATGGAAAATTGTATTTGCTTTCTAAAAAAGAAAACCAATCTTTCAATGGTATTTTTTTTGTCCAATTTGTTTGAGAAGTATGAATACAAAACGTATCCTTAAAACTGGTAAAACCTTCCATTTTTTGATTCCAAACCAGATCAGGTTCACAAGTTTGTCCTCCGCAATTCGCATGAAAGAAGGTTGAAGCTAATTGATTAGTAGAATCATATAAGACAATTTGTCTAGTATATTTCACAGCAGTATCAATTAAACTTGATTGATTTCTTTTATGCAAATAAGCTTGACAATGCGTTCCATCACAAAGATTGAAGCCGGAAGATTGATGTTTGCTCCAATACTTAACGGCATAGGTGCGACTAATAATAGCTTGTACCTTGTAGTATTCCGTTTTTTGTCCAGGTCCTGCCTCTGATTCAACAACTCCTTCCAAATATTGCTCAAGGTCAATTTCATTTACTACATCCAAAAATCCGTTTTTTGAGCTAACGATGAAATCACCTTCGTAAAATCTCGACTTCAAATTCGGCTTGGTCGGTTTGAATTCCAAAAAATTTTCATTTTTTTCAGATATGTAAGCAATTTCGAATGAGCGATTTACGAAATTCCCATTTATCAATAAATCGATTAAATTATTATTGATTTTCATTTCAATAATATCTACTGCTGATGCCTTGTAAATTAAATTTGTATCAGAAAAAATGAAATAATTTCCATTTTTAGGAGTAAATTTTAAGGAACTTATTTTTTGAGAATTGTACAAACCAATTCGGATTTGTTGCGTCATTACAAGGGAACAAAATGATAAACAGAAAAATGTAAAATAAAACCTAATCATCTTTAATTACCACTACCAAATTCGAACCAAATTTTTTCAGCAACCCTTTTTGACGAACCGTTTTGTCCTAATAACTGAATTAATTGATTGTAATCATTAAGCATTTTTTCTCGCTTACTAGAATCATTTTGTATTAAATTTAGTTCATATACAATTTGTTCAGCATTACAATCTTTTTGAATAAGTTCACGAACAACCTCTCTATCAAGAATTAAATTGACAAGAGAAATGAACTTTATCTTTACAAGCATTCGCGCTATCAAATATGACATTCTGGAGCTTTTGTAACATACAACTTGAGGAACTCGAAACAAAGCAGTTTCGAGCGTCGCCGTTCCCGAGGTAACAATAGCCATTTCGGCACTATTCAATAATTTATATGTTTCGTTCTCTACAAATCGAACATTATTCGAAGTGTATTTCAAATAATAACTCAATGGTAAATTTGGTGCACAAGCCACCACCGTTTCAAATTGAGGGAAATGTTTGGCAGCTTCAAGCATAATAGGTAACTTCCTTTCTATTTCCTGTTTTCTGCTTCCTGGAAGAATTGCCAGAATTGGTTTTTCAGATGTTAGCTTATTATTGCTCGTTTCATTAAACCGAGTGATTTCATCAAGCAATGGATGCCCGCAGTACTCTACCTCAACCTCAAATTTCCTATAAAAATCTTGTTCAAAAGGCAGTATGGTATACATTTTCGTGACATTTTCCTTAATCTGAAAAATTCGAGACTGTTTCCAAGCCCAAATTTGCGGAGAAATATAATATGCAATTGCAATACCTTCTTTCTTAGCCCATTTGGCAATCCTCAAATTAAACCCTGGATAGTCTACAAGAATCAAAAAATCAGGTTTAAACTCTAAAATCTGACTTTTACAAGTCTTAAAATTTTGAATTATGGTTTTTAGGTTTAGGATAACTTCTTTGAAGCCCATGAAAGCCAATTCAGAAATGTGTTTTTGAATTTGAACTCCTTCCGCTGTCATGCGATCGCCTCCCCAACCAACAAACTCAATATCAGGTTGTATCAATTTCATTTCGCGAATTAGATTGGCGGCGTGCAAATCACCCGAAGCCTCTCCTGAAATCACAAAAATCTTTTTACTGAAATTCACTTAATGATATTTATATAAATCATGTATGGAGCGTACAACAAAAGACCCATTATAATGCCTTTCGTGTATTCATATTTTTCACGATTTAAAAAAATATAAAACCAAATTAAATTCGAGATCATTGCCAAAGACAAATATTTACTTTGGAACTCAGAATAATATTTAAATTGTGACCAAAAATATTCAAAACTTACCCCTGAAGAAATAGACATCATTAACAATACGATTGGCAAAAACACAATGGGTGAAGTACAACCTATTAATAAACCAAGTGTATTTTCTCTATTCCAATTAAGTTTCATAAATTCCAATTTTCAAAATGAGCAATTTCATTGTATGCAGTCAAATCGTATAAGGTGGGAACCACGCTCACGTAACCATCTTTAAGAACGTGTAAATCAGTATCCGGTCTCTTATCTAAATCAGAAAATTCACCTGTCAACCAAAAATAAGTTCTCCCGAATTGATCCTTTCTTTTATCGAAACGATCAGCCCAAAAAGCATGTGCTTGCTTACAAATTTTAAATCCTTTTATTTCAGATTTATTCAATTTTGGCACATTTACGTTTAGGCAAACACCCTTTGGAAATTCTAAATTCAAAGCTTTTTCTATCAATTTAGACGCGAAATACTTTGTGGCTGAAAAATCTGCGTCCGGTTCATAATCAGCCAAAGAAAACCCGATTGAGGAAATACCTTCCATCGCACCTTCAATTGCTGCGGACATTGTTCCGGAATACAAGACATTTGTTGAAGAATTTTCACCATGATTAATTCCGGATAAGATTAGATCAGGCTTTTGATGCAAAACTTCATATATTGCCAGTTTCACGCAATCAACTGGAGTTCCTGAACAAGAATATGCTTCAATTTCACCAAACAAATCAACTTGATTAAGTCTAAGAGGATGGTTAATCGTAATAGCATGCCCCATTCCTGATTGCGGTTTATCGGGAGCAACAACGACTACCCTTCCATAACTGGAAGCGACTTCTGCTAAAGCATGAATCCCCTTTGCAGAAACACTATCATCGTTCGTTACTAAAATTAACTTATCCTTGTTCAATGTTGAAATTTGAAGTTCAAAATTAAATTAAAATAACGCATTAATATTTACTTTTATCGTTACATATGAACAATTTGAAATTAATAACCGAAAATCAAAAACTTGCCTTTTGTCTAGTTTCTGTGGCTCCGATGAGAAACGATCCAAATGATGGCGCTGAGATTGTGTCACAGCTCGTTTTTGGAGAACCAGTTGAGGTATTATTATTTGGAGAACCTTGGGTAAAAATTAGAACAATTCTAGATGGTTATGAAGGGTTTGTAGACATAAAACATTTACTTTCATTAACAGAAAAAGAATTCAAAAAATGGTTGAACGAATTTTCATACCAACAAGAATTTACTAAATTCATTATTGCACCATGGGGCAAGCAACTAATCTCAACGGGAAGTCTAATTTCAAGTGAACCGAACTTTAAAATTGGTGAATTTCGTTTTACGCAACACGTTGAAGAATTAAAAGTCACAAAATCGCCTGTTGAGTTAGCAAAAGAATTGCTTAATGTTCCTTATTTATGGGGCGGAAAAAGTGTTTTTGGTATTGACTGTTCAGGTTTTGTTCAGTTGATTTTAAGGCATAATGATTTTAACCTTCCGCGAGACGCCTACCAACAAGCAGAAATTGGTGAATTAATTGAATTTCACGATTCTAAGCCCGGCGATCTCGCCTATTTTATTAACAATAAAGGCAAAATTATTCACGTAGGTATGATAATTGAAAATTCAAATATTATACATGCATCTGGAAGAGTTCGAATCGATCAACTTACCGAATCAGGAATTTATAACGCCGATTATAATAAAGAAACACATCAACTTCATTGCATAAAACGTGTTTTAAATCCTTCCTAATATTTGACATTTTACGTTCGATTAGACATTTTTTCGGATATTTGCATACAATACCTAACTTATGAAATAAGCCATGACGCAAATGCTCACAAACACGAATGAATATTTTACATGGCGATTCCATATGACAATTGAAAAATCAATTATATACATATGAAAATACTTATTACAGGCGGAGCAGGATTCATCGGAAGTAATCTGGCAAAAAGATTAGTTGAAGACAAACATGAGGTGGTCGTTCTTGACTCGCTTTTACGTGGTAATAAATTAGACAAAGAAACATTCGCCAAAATAAAATTCATAAAAGGTGACGTTAGAAGCCGTCAACTTGTTATGGATGCGTCGCAAGGATGTGATGTGATTTATCATTTTGCCGCAGTTTTGGGAGTTGATATCGTTGCTGACAATCCAGTAGAAACAATGGATGTAGAAGTTATCGGAACAAGAAATGTAATCGAAGCTGCAGAAGCGAACAATGTAAAACATATTCTTTACGCCTCAACAAGTGGGATTTACAGTCACTCTGCAATTGTAAAAAATGCTTTAACTGAAGAAGTACTAGTTGACCCGCGAACTTCATATGCAATGGCAAAAAGATATAATGAAATTTACCTTGCTTCACATCACGAAGAAAAAGGCATCAATGTCATTTCGCTTCGGTTTTTCAACGTATATGGTTGGAATCAAGACAATCGTATGGTCGTTCCTCGCTTCTTCGAACAAGCACTTGCAAACGAACCTATAACCGTCTTTGGAACAGGAAATCAAACACGTGACTTCACATACATTGATGATACGGTCGAGGCTTGTGTCAGATTGATGGGCATTAAAGGATGTCACATCATCAACATAGCAAACGAAGCCGAATGGTGCATTACTGACTTAGCCAATGAAATCAAATCAATAACAAATTCCCAATCGGAAATAATTTACATCGAAGCGCCAAAGAAACGATACGATTACGAAGTTGAACGTCGCGTTGGAAGTTCGCAAAAACTAAACGAGCTTGCAAACTACAAACCTTTGACAAATTTAAGATCAGGTTTAGAAAAGATTTATTCAATCAATTACGTTAAATAAACTAATTTACAATGATAAAAGACACTCGTATTTTTGATCTAATTGAACAAGAAAAAAATCGTCAATTACATGGTATTGAACTGATTGCGTCTGAAAATTTTGTTAGCGAGCAAGTTATGCAAGCCATGGGTAGCGTACTAACCAACAAATATGCGGAAGGACTACCTGGAAAGCGATACTATGGTGGTTGTGAAGTAGTGGATCAAGTGGAACAATTAGCAATTGATCGTCTGTGTGAATTATTTGGTGCTTCTTGGGCAAATGTTCAGCCGCATTCCGGGGCTCAAGCGAACGCTGCCGTTTTTTTAGCTTGTCTTCAACCAGGCGATTCAATTTTAGGTTTTGATTTATCTCATGGTGGACATTTAACACATGGTTCCCCTGTTAACTTTTCGGGAAAACTATATAAACCACATTTTTACGGCGTTTCAAAAGAAACAGGTTACATTGATTACGAGGCAATGGAATCCAAAGCTAGAGAAGTAAAACCGAAAATGATAATCTGCGGAGCATCAGCTTATTCAAGGGATTGGGATTACGCAAGAATCCGAAAAGTAGCAGATGAAATTGGAGCGTTAGTTTTAGCAGATATTTCGCACCCTGCTGGATTAATTGCAGCGAAATTATTAAACGATCCTTTAGAACATTGTCATATTGTTACCACAACAACTCATAAAACCTTGCGTGGGCCGCGAGGAGGTGTTATCATGATGCGTCACAATTTTGAAAATCCGTTTGGTTTGAAATGGAATAATGGGAATTTAAAATCGATGGGTGCATTGTTAGATGCTGCTGTATTTCCTGGTATCCAGGGCGGACCGCTTGAACACGTAATCGCTGCGAAGGCCGTAGCTTTTGGTGAAGCTTTAGATCCATCCTATAAAACGTATATGAATCAGGTTCAAAGAAATGCAAACATAATGGCACAAGAATTTGTAAAACTTGGCTATTCGATTATTTCCGGAGGAACTGATAACCATAGCATGTTGATTGATTTACGTTCAAAAGGAATTACGGGTAAAGATGCTGAAAACTCATTAGTTAAAGCCGATATCACAGTCAATAAAAATATGGTTCCATTTGATACTGAATCTCCTTTCGTAACATCTGGAATTCGAATTGGAACTCCAGCCATAACATCTCGAGGAGTTAAAGAATATGAAATTCCTGAAATCGTTTCACTCATAGACCGAGCGTTAATGAATAAAGATGATAAATCAATTTTAAATCTTGTTCGGAAGGATGTGAACGCATTGATGAGCGAACGACCGCTCTTTGCTTGGTGATATGAGATTTGAAACAAAAAGAGATTACACGTTTGTTTTCATTTTTTTGTTCGTTTTTATTCTCTACGCGGTAATTGCTGTATTTTCAATCATAACAGAAAATGATTATTCAGTAATCTGGCCTTTTTCCTTTGTTTTGTTTGCATTAATTATTTTGTTTTATCTGATAACTAAAACGACTTATTTCGTTTTTGAAGAAAATCAATTGGTTTGCAGAAGTTTATTTTTCAAGCGAAGTATCAATTATTCAGATATCAGAAAAGTCGAAAAGCAAAAAGGTCTTTATGCAGGAATTAAAATGTCCACAGCTTGGAGAGGACTGGTTATTCATTATAATAAATACGATGAACTGCTCGTTTCACCAGAACGCGAAGATGAGTTTGTTCATGAAATACAACGTAGAAGAATTAAATGAGTAATTAAACTGTTTTTCATTTCCGAACATTCAAATAAAATGTAAAAATTTCTTCATTAGAAATATTCTTCTAGTTTTGTGAAAAAAAATTTAATTATGAGTTTATTCGAACACAATGTTTTGTTAATAGATGAAAAAGTGAAAGCTTTTAAGTTTGAAAATGAATATAAAGTTTTTGATGAGTCAAATAACCAAATCGGATCTATTAATCAAAAGTTAACAGGAGGGCAAAAAATCTTAAGACTACTATTGAATAAAGCGATGCTTCCATTTACACTTGATATTGTGGACACAAATGGAATGACTCTTGCAAAAATCCAAAGAGGATGGACATTTTTTATGTCTAAGATTTCAATTATTGATGACAAAGGAAATACGGTTGGCTTCATTAAACAAAAATTCAAACTATTCAAACCGACATTTGAAATTCAGAGTGAAAAAAATGAACCAATCGGCAAAATTACTGGTGATTGGAAGGCTTGGGATTTTAAAATTTTCGATGATAAAGAAATTCAAATAGGCACAGTTAGTAAAAAATGGGCTGGTCTTCTTAAAGAAGCATTCACAACAGCAGATAAATATATTGTGAATGTTGAGTCGAATAATTTATCAAAAGAAAACAGAATTGCAGTACTCTCAAGTGCAATCACTATTGATATGGTATTAAAAGAGGCGAAATAATGCCCTCTTTTTAAATTTAATATCCTGTAATTCTTGAAGTTGATACCCCATGACAAGAATTGCACTGACCAGATGTTAATGCACTGCTCATGTAGGATTTATGTCCAGTTGGTCCAGTAAGAACAGGATATAAACCTGAAATCTCAAAGTTTTCTGTGGTGTAAAAATTTCCTTTTGAATCAACTTGGATTGTATACACCAAATTACCTGTTCCATCAGGACCTGTATAAAGTTCAATTTTACCAGAAGATAGCGTATTCGTCGAAAGAGTATCATAAACTGTTCCTGCAACCACAAAACAACCTTCTCCCTCTCCTCCGATTTTATGACACTGCATGCAATTTTCACCGCGATTATGACTTTCATCACCACCCGTTTCACTTATGTTATCCTCATCACAAGCTTCTTCTTTTTCACATGAGTTAAAAGCTAAAATGGAAGTTGTTGAAAAAAAAGCAACCAACAGTAATGAGTTTATTGATTTCATAGTAAGTTTTTCAGGTATAAATTTAATGTTTTCTACAATTGTTTGAGAAAGACTAATCTTCCGCTTTATTTTTCAATGCCATTAATAAACCATATGCTCCTTTAAAAACGATATTTTGATTTTCAAAAATGGTTGAGTTGATTACTTGCGTCCAACCGTTTTCTGAATTTCCAACTTCCACCTCGCGCAATTCAAATTTGTTCTTTGAATTTAATTTAACGAATAGATAATTGATTCCTTCAAATGTTACAATTGCCTCCTCTGGAACCGCCAAACACTTTGAATTTTTTAAATCTATCTCCGCATTCATGTACATTCCCGGCAACAAATCACTGTCATATTTATCAAAATGACAATGCACTTCCGCTGTTCGATCAGCAGCGATGTCCTGGCTAATTAGAATTAAACTGCATGCATATTTCTTATTCGGTCGGGAATTTGTGTAAGTAGTAACCTTTTGCCCAACTTCTAGCTGTGCCAAATCTTTTTCAAATACTTTCAAATTCAAATGAATGTCTTTTGGATCAACCAATTCAAAAAGCACATCGGAAGGATTCACGTATTTCCCAATGTTCACATTCACTTTTGAAACGTATCCTGAAAACGGAGCAAAAAGTTGAATGCTCTTCGAAATATTATTTTCATTCAACGACTTTGGATTAATATTAATCAAACGTAATTTCTCAGCCAAGGCATTTTGAGAAATCTTTAGCGATTGGTATTGGGCTTTTGCTTGTTGAAATAATTTGTCGCTTGTCGCTTTGCTCTGATTTAAATCCCGTTGACGATGAAATTCCAATTCAGCCATTTCAAGTTTTGATTTAGTAATCAAATAATCTTCTTGCATTTGAATGTACTGCTGATCCTCAAGTGTTGCAATAACTTCTCCTTTGGATAAATGCATTCCGGGCAGAAGTTTTGTTGATTTTAAAAACCCTCCCATTGGAACGCTCACTGAAACTAGATTCTGAGGTGGAACATCAATTTTACCGTTTACTTTTATTACACTTGAAATTGTTTTCATCTCAAGATTCCCGAAAGATAAATCAGCTGATTTTACTTGAACATCTGTCAAAGAAATAACCATTGAGGAAGATTCATCAGATATTTCCGTTTTTTCCTTCTTGCTTCCGCAAGCGCAAAGAACAATTGACACTGTGATTAATATTAAAAAGCTATTTTTCATTTTATAATTTTTTGTTTTAGAATGAATTTGTAAGAAACAATTGATAAATCGTTGCTTCATTTAATGATTGTAACGCATCCAAATATGAATTGCGAATCTGAATGGCTTGGTTGTTCAATAATGTCCATTCCATATAATCGATTTCACCTTCAGTAAATTGCTTCATAGCGGTTTTTTGAATCAATTCAGAATTTGGAAGTTGAACCGATTCATAATAAAGAACTCTTTCTTGTAAAAAAGCAATCGTTGCTTTGGTTTTATCCAATTCATTTTGCAATTGTTTTGTCGAATAATCCAGTTCATTCTCTGCGATTGCAACATTATTCCCAGAAGCTTTGATTCTAGCCTTTTGAGCGCCGTTAAAAACTGGAATCCCAAGTCCAAGTTGTCCTCCATTAAACCGATTTCCTGCGTTATAACTCAAATTATCTGCTCCAACACCTTGAATGCTTTGATTGAAGTAACCAGCGGTAATCTCTGGAAGTAATTTCGCCTTTTCAAATTTCAATGTACCATTGGCCAAATCAACGTGCTTTTGCATGTAAATTAGGTTGGGATGGGAATTCAATGAATTCATGTTCAATTTTGGAACCATGCGATAATCTTCCGAAATCGGCTCCAATTTTTCAGTGGTATTTAACAACAATTGAAATTGCAATTCAGCGATGGTCAAATCAGCTTTCAGACTCATTAATTGCATTTGGACATCGCCTTTTTGAGATTCAGCAGTTGTTTTTTCCAACACATTCGACTCCCCTTTTTCGAACCGAATATTGGCTTTTCTAACAAACTCTGTAAAGATGCTATCGGCTTGCATCAACATTTTTTCTTTTTCCTTTATAATGAGAATGAAGTAAAAAACCTCTGCTACAAAACGCTTTGTTTCTAACTTTGAAACATTAACCGATTGCGCTGCTAAGTCCCAAGAAGCATTCAATAGTTGTTTTTGTCGCTTGTAAACCGTCGGAAAAGAAAAGCTTTGAACCAAACTGATTTTCGTATCAAAATAAGAACTATTTATTTGACCCATTTCAGTCGTAAGTGACGTGTTAGCAGGATCAAACGCAGTATTCACTAAACTTTTTTGGTACTCCTGTAAAAGCTCTTTATTCTTAATTGACAAATTGTTTTTGTCAGCAATTTCATAGGCCTCGTTGAGTGTGATTTTTTTCTGTGCTAATGAACTAAAAGGCTGTGAGAAGAGCACCAAAATTAAAATAGTAATTCCTGATGAAAGTTGTTTTTTCTTCGGCTTTATGTTTTCAAATAACACATAAAGAATAGGCAACACAAACAAAGTAAGAAACGTTGCAAGTAATAATCCTCCGATAACGACAGTCGCCAAAGGACGTTGAACCTCAGCACCCGCGCCTTGACTAATCGCCATTGGCAGAAACCCAAGGGATGCAACAAAAGCAGTCATTAAAACCGGACGCAAACGAATTTTTGTTCCCATGATTACGATTCTGTGTAAATCCTTCATACCTGATTCTTTTAGTCGATTAAATTCTGCAATTAGCACGATTCCATTTAAAACAGCCACACCGAACAGAGCGATAAAACCAACTCCAGCACTAATACTGAATGGCATTCCTCTCAGTGCAAGAAAGTAAATCCCTCCGATGGCTGAAAGCGGAATTGCTGTGTAAATCAACAAACCTTGTTTGACCGAACTAAATGCGAAAAAGAGAAGTAAAAAAATCAGAGCAAGCGAAACAGGCACTGCAATTGACAAACGTTGTTTTGCTTCGTTCAAGTTTTCGAAGGCACCACCAAAAGTGACGTAATAGCCAGGACTAAATTTCAATTGTTTGTCTACTTTTTTCTGTAATTCCTCGACGATACTTTGAATGTCCCTTCCCCGAACATTAAATCCAACTACAATTCTGCGTTTTGTTTCCTCTCGCTGGATTTGATTCGGACCGTCTTCGATGCCAACTTCTGCCAATTGACTCAAGGGTATTTGAATTCCTTTTGGCGTTGGAATGA
>JACCDP010118578.1_pt1 | contig 19740 bp, 23 predicted proteins | sample 7445841 | NCBI WGS metagenome assembly JACCDP01 (sample SAMN15323441, study PRJNA562643) | freshwater metagenome | isolation source: river surface water | place: USA:Blue River Watershed | collected 2017-08-17
ACTTTTTTAAATAAAACGGTATGAGTCACGAAGCAGTTTTACATGGAGATGCACACGGACATGATGATCACGGTCATCACGAACACCATGACACTTTCTTAACTAAATACGTATTTAGTCAAGACCATAAAATGATTGCGAAGCAATTCTTAATCACGGGTATGGTATGGGCAGTGTTAGGTGGTTTGATGAGTGTACTATTTCGTTTACAATTAGGTTATCCCGATTCAACTTTTCCTTTCCTAGAAGATCTTTTAGGTAAATGGGGTAAAGGTGGTCGTATCACTCCAGAAGCATACTATGCACTTGTTACTACACACGGTACAGTACTTGTATTCTTTGTATTAACAGCAGGTTTGTCTGGTACTTTCGCCAACTTCTTAATTCCATTACAAGTAGGTGCACGCGATATGGCATCTCCTTTTATGAATATGCTGAGCTACTGGTTTTTCTTTGCAGCTAGTATTGTGATGTTGTCTTCTATGTTTGTTGAAACTGGCCCATTTAGTGGTGGTTGGACAGCATATCCTCCATTATCTGCACTAGGTGACGCTTCACCGGGTTCTAAAACAGGTATGGATTTATGGATTGTTTCAATGGCGCTATTTGTGGTTTCTTCTTTATTAGGAGGTCTTAACTACATCGCAACCATTTTAAATATGCGTACAAAAGGTATGAGCATGACGCGTTTACCTTTAACTATTTGGGCGTTATTCTTTACAGCTGTTCTTGGGGTATTATCTTTCCCAGTATTATTTTCTGGATTTATCTTATTAATTTTTGATAGAAACTTTGGAACAAGTTTTTATTTATCAGACATATTTGTAAATGGTGTTGGTGCTTTACCAAACGAAGGTGGTTCTGCTATTTTATACCAACACTTATTCTGGTTCTTAGGTCACCCAGAGGTATACATTATCTTGTTACCTGCGATGGGTATGGTATCAGAAATTTTATCTATCAATTCACGTAAACCAATTTTTGGTTACATGGCCATGATTGGATCTTTATTTGCAATTGCTATTCTCGCATTCCTAGTTTGGGCGCACCACATGTTTGTGACGGGCTTAAATCCATTCTTAGGATCTGTGTTTGTACTATTAACATTATTAATTGCGGTTCCTTCTGCTATTAAAGTATTTAACTGGTTAACTACTTTATGGAGAGGTAATATCCGTTTCACACCAGCAATGTTATTTGCTATTGGATTTGTAAGCTTATTTATTTCTGGTGGTTTAACAGGTATTTGGTTAGGTAACTCTGCACTCGATATTCACTTACACGATACTTACTTTGTAATTGCACACTTCCATATTGTAATGGGTGTAGCTTCTATGTTTGGTATGTTTGCGGGTATCTACCACTGGTTCCCTAAAATGTATGGCAAGCAGTTAAATAACACACTTGGTTACATCCACTTCTGGGTAACTATCGCTGGTGCTTATTTAATCTTCTGGCCAATGCACTACGAGGGTTTAGCAGGTATGCCACGTCGTTACTACGATTTTAGTATTTGGGAAAGCTTCAAACAGTTTGGTGAACTAAATAAGTTTATTAGCCTTGTTTCTATGATTGTATTCATGGTTCAATTGTTATTCTTGTTTAATTTCTTCTATTCAATATTTAAAGGAAGAAAATTAACCAATCAAAATCCATGGGATGCAACAACACTTGAGTGGACAGCGCCTATTAATCCTGGTCATGGTAACTGGGTTGGTGAAATTCCTGAAGTACACCGTTGGCCTTACGATTACGGTAAAGATGGCGTAGATTTTATAGCACAAACAACACCTGTTGGAGCAGACGAAAGTCAGCACTAAAATGGACAACGAAAACAATCGTTCCGGTTCTTTTGCTAGCAAGGCTAAAGATTATTACCAGCTAATTAAATTTACGCTGAGTTTCACGGTTGTGTTTTCTTGTGTTGTTTGTTATTTACTCGCACCAAAAGTAAAAGAATTTGATTGGTGGATGATTGCCATCTTGTTTATAGCAGGGATGCTGGTTACAGGAAGTGCTAACGCTATCAATCAAGCAGTAGAAAAAGACACAGATGCTATTATGAAGCGAACGGGTTCTAGACCTGTTGCTGCTGGAAGAATGACACAACAAGAGGCCTACACATTTGCTGTTATTGCTGGACTTGTTGGTGTTGGAATGATGTGGTACTTTTTTAATTTGTCATCGGCACTTTTATCGGCGTTTAGTTTGTTCTTGTATGCCTTTATTTATACCCCGCTTAAAAAAGTAAATTCTATTGCGGTGTTGGTGGGCGCTTTACCTGGCGCACTCCCTTGTTTGATTGGTTGGGTAGCAGGCAATGATGATTTTAGCATGGGCGGATGGATTTATTTTGGCATTCAATTTCTATGGCAGTTTCCGCACTTTTGGGCAATTGCTTGGGTGGCACATGAAGATTATAGTAAAGCAGGATTTAAGTTGTTACCCGCAGATAAAGGACCAACTAAATTTACGGCGATACAAGGTATCATGTATTCGGTGCTAATGATTCCAGTTGGATTCTTACCCTATTACTTTGGGTACACAGGTTTTGTGAGTGCGGTTGTTGTGATGGTTTGTAATTTATTTATGGTGGTGCAAAGTATCAGGTTGTACCAGCAAATGGATGTTAAGTCAGCAAGACGCGTTATGTTTAGCAGTTACATTTATTTACCCATTGTACTACTTGCATTACTCGCAGATAAAATAAAATAGTTAGTAGCAACGAATTAAAATTTATTGAGTATGTCTACAATAGCAACAAACGAGCCTCAAAGGATACATCCACACCGTTTTATTATGTGGATTGCTATCGGAAGCATTGTGATGATGTTTGCCGGTATGACCAGTGCTTACATTGTTAAAAAAAATCAAGGCAATTGGTTGGCCATCGAATTACCAACTGTATTCTGGTATTCGACTGCCGTAATTTTAGTTAGTAGTGTAACTATGTATTTGGCTAATACTGCTTTAAAGGCTGGCAAGACTTCGTTTTATAAAACCCTTATTACCATAACGGCTATTTTGGGTGTTGTTTTTATTAGCATGCAGTGGGAGGGCTTTAAAGATTTAGAAACAAGGGGTATTGCGCTTATCGGACCTCAAAGTAACTCTGCCTCTTCCTTTTTGTTTGTAATTACGGGCCTTCACATGCTCCACGTGCTTGGAGGTGTTATTGCCCTAATTGTTACGTTTTTTAGGTCTTTTTGGGGACAAGAAGGCCAAACAAACCTGGTTCCAACCCAAATTGTAGCTACTTACTGGCATTTTGTAGATGTACTTTGGATTTACCTATTTATTTTTTACCAATTGATCGCTTAATTCAAATAAAAAGTTACACAGAAATCGTCTTTTTTGGCTGATAGCCAATATTTTTGCAACGAAATTTTTAATAAGACATGTCAACAGCAACAGTAGAAACAACAAAGTCTTGGGGTGGTGGAAAAAGCCCATTTAACGTCGAGTACGGCAAGTTAATGATGTGGTATTTCCTAATGAGTGATGCCTTTACATTTGGCGCATTTCTAATCTCTTATGGTACCATTCGTTTTTCAACCAATGGATGGCCTGACCCTAACGAAGTGTTCAGAAGTTTTCCTTTTGCTCCAGAAGGGGTGCATGCGCCACTTGTGTTTGTGTCTGTGATGACATTTATTTTGATTGTTAGTTCTGTAACCATGGTACTTGCTGTAAAAGCAGGACATGAAATGGATAAGAAGTCTGTTGTTAAATACATGATTTGGACGATCATTGGTGGTATTGCATTTTTAAGCTGTCAGGCTTGGGAGTGGAATCATTTACACCACGAAGGTGCATGGTGGGGTCGTAATCCATTTTTAAATGCTGATGGAACCGCATCTTCTACCAACTTTACCAATTACTTTTTTACCATTACTGGTTTCCACGGATTCCACGTATTTTCTGGTGTGATTATCAATATCATTATGTTGATAATGACGCTTATGGATAAATTTGAACAACGTGGTCATTACCTAATGATCGAGAAAGCTGGATTATACTGGCACTTTGTAGATTTAGTTTGGGTATTTGTATTTACTTGCTTCTACCTAGTATAATTTATTATTTCAACAACATTAATTTAGAACCTGATGTCACATACAGCGCAACACGAAGAAAACCACGGTAATGGTGAAGTAAAAAAAGTTACCATCATTTTATCTGTATTAACCATTGTAGAATTAATACTTGGTTTTTGGATGATTGGTATTACTTCCGAAGCTTTAAGACTAGCTATCAAAGGCACAATCATTATTTTAATGATGGCCAAGGCGTTTTATATAGTTGCTTATTTCATGCACTTAAAGCATGAATTAAAAAACCTTATTATGACGATTGTAGTGCCTCTTGGACTTTTTATTTGGTTTATCATCGCCTTCTTATACGATGGTAATTCTTTCAGAAATCTTCGTAACACATACGATCCTTATTTTAAAGAACGTTCTACCATTAAAGTAGAAAAAAAGGCAGAAGGTCATGGTGGTGGAGCATCACATGAAGCAGGAGCGGCACATGAAGGTGCTGATACCACAGCGCATGCAAAAGATACTGTGTCGGTAGAGAACAAACACTAAATGAAATTGTTATCAAATAAGTAAAACCACCGACCTTTGTTTGGTGGTTTTTTTATACGAACCGTTTTACATGAATAAAAAATCAATTTTAGGCTTACTCGTTGCCCTCGGACTTCCGCTGGTTTGTTATTTGTGGCTTAAGTCTGCAAGTGAAAACGCAGTTGATATGCCTCGCAAATACCTACTAGATACGGTGGTTACACGCATCGAAAAGGGCAAAGAAATAACAGATAGTATTTGGCATAAAACGGCCAATATTACCCTCGTTAATCAATTAGGAGACACGGTTAGCCTCTACGATAAGAGCTCTAAAATAATGGTTGTAAATTATGTATTTACCAGTTGTAGAAGCATATGTCCTAAGCTTACCTATAACATGCAAAAGTTGCAGCACTCTTTTAAGCTTGGAGGTAATGTGCGTAATAAAATTGATACTGCCGTTGTTCAATTTGTTTCATTTACAGTAGATCCTGAGCGCGACTCTGTGCCGGTCCTTAAAAATTACGCCGATATTTTTGGTGCTAACCACGATAACTGGTGGTTTTTAACGGGCAGCAAAGACAGTATTTACAAGTTTGCTTTTGAAGAATTAAAAGTTGACAAATTTAGTGAAGAGCCAATCAGTCCTGATTTTGTGCATACTTCAAGGTTTGTACTACTTGATAAAGACCGTTATGTGAGAGGCTATTACAACGGGCTTGATTCTATTTCGGTGGCAAAACTAGCAAGAGATATTGGACTGCTCATGCTCGAAAAAGACAAGAAAAACAAAGGCGCTATTTTTAGAAAAATACTTGACCTAACTTGGCTTTGGCTAATTATTATATCTGCCATTCTATTTTTTGTGGTGTACATGCGTCAACGCAGAAAGATTAATGGATAAAATATTATTTAAAAACTATACTATGTTACAAGCATCTATTTCAAAAAATGACAAACTTGCTAAATGGCTTATCGGAATTTTTTCGGTAGTTGTTTTTACTGTTGTTGTGTTACTTAGCAAATTTAAATTGGATGTTGATTTAGGTTTTGATGTGCACATTTTTGCAAAAGCCAATGCGGTAATCAATACAATTATTGCGGTATTACTAGTTGCTGCGCTTGTTGCTGTTAAAAATGGCAATTATCAAATGCACAAAAAAATGATGATGGCGGCGCTTGTGTTGTCAGTGCTTTTTTTGGTGTCTTATATTGCCCATCATTTATTAGCTGGTGAAGCAAAATTTGGAGACACCAATCATGATGGAATTTTAAGTGAAGCAGAAACTGCAGCGGTGGGTTCTTTTAGAACGCTTTACTTGCTTATTTTAAGTACGCACATATTTTTAGCAGCAGTTATATTACCGTTTATTTTATTTACCGCGTATCGTGCGCTTACTGCCGAGTTTGCTACACATAAAAAACTGGCTAAAATTACTTGGCCTTTATGGTTTTATGTAGCAGTAACAGGTCCGGTCGTATACTGGTTTATTGCTCCTTATTACGCGTAAACGCTGGCGGCTAGATACTTAGCTCTTTGGCTGGGTCCCAAAAGTGTTTGCTAAAATTTTGAATGGTTTCGTCCTTGACAATAACGCCCTCTTTTTCTAAGAGTTCTTGCATGCGAGTAGGGGTTTCAAAATGTGCTTTACCACTGAGCATGCCATTTCTATTGACGACTCTTTGTGCGGGTACTTTAGGCTTTATAAAATGTGCGCCATTTAATGCATAGCCAACAGCCCTGGAACTTTGCTTGCTTCCTAAATATGCTGCAATGGCACCATAGGTAGTTACACGTCCTTTAGGAATAAGCCTTACTACCTGATATACCAGTTCAAAAAAACTAGGTCCGTCTGCAGCTTTTAAAGCAGCAGGGCTGGCAGGTGTTTTTTTATTGCGGCTCGCGGAATTCATGAATTTCTTTGTTCAATAGCATTTGTTTGCGGGGCTCTGGAACCGCTTCGTAGGCATAGGGGCAGTGCCTGCAACCATGACCACAACAGTATCCTTTTGCTAGATGATACGCTTCTGTAAATACAAAATTACCAGAAGGATCTGTATAATAGTCTACGTCTTTAATCAGGTTCTTGTTCACTTAATAAACTTTTTAATTGCGCATCTAATGCTAGTGGCAATTCTTTGTTAATCGAAAAACACAAATAATGAATACGGTTGCTGCCTGCAATGTCTAAACCTTCGTAATGCGTTTTAATGTGCAGTTCAGGTTTAATGTTTGCGCCTTCGTATACATTGTCCATATCCTCTAACAACGGAAGTTCAAATAAGTTGATAATAAGCTTGGTAAATTGGTATAAATCTGGACTATCTGTTTTTAAATGAATAATCCCCTGTGGTTTTAGTATTTGCTGGTATAAACGTAAAAATTTTGGGTGGGTAAGGCGTTTCTTAGCCCTTGACCCCTTTAGTTGTGGGTCTGGAAAGGTGATCCAGATTTCTTCTATCTCTTGAGCGTTAAAATAATCCGTTACTTTATCAATATGTGATCGAATAAATGCAACGTTTTTGAGGCCTTGCTCAAGCGCATTTGTGGCACCTCTCCAAATTCTATTTCCTTTAATATCAATACCTATAAAATTGCGGTTCGGGTGCATGTTACCTAGACCTACTGCGTATTCTCCTTTGCCACAAGCTAATTCTAGTGTAATGGGGTTATTGTTTTTAAAAAATCCGCTCCATGTACCTTTAGCATTTACTGGGTATTCAAATACATTTTCATATCCTTTAATGGCTTCAAACCTAATTAGCTTTTTTTGTCCCATGGTGCAAAAGTAAGCCAATGCTTAAATCTGCTAAAATATTTATAAATTACTGTTCTAATTGATCCCTTATGACGCGTGCTTTTAAATATATCCTTCCGTTTACGCTTTATGGGCTCGGGGTTTTGGCTTTTACCAAAACTGGTTTGTTTACTTGGTTGCCGCTCGTGTACACATTTATATGTATTCCTGTACTTGAAATAATGGTAAAACCAGCAAGCAATAATTTATCTGTAATTGAAGAGGACATTCTTAAAGTTAATCCTGTCTACGATTATATTTTGTATGCTGTTGTGGTTTTTCAATTTGTTGCTTTGTGGCTTTTTTTAAAAAGTATGGTTGTTACAGATCTGTCATTATCTGATACCATCGGCCGTGTTATTGCCATGGGATTATTGTGTGGCATTTTTGGTATTAATGTGGCGCATGAACTTGGGCACCGTGTAAATTTTATAGAACAACTTTTTGCAAAATCACTTTTGCTAACTAGTTTATATATGCATTTTTTTATTGAACACAATAAAGGACATCATAAACATGTTGCTACACCACAGGACCCTAGCACTGCAAAGTTAAACCAAAGCTTGTACCGTTTTTGGCTGCAAACCTTACCTGGGACCTATATGAGCGCTTGGCATATTGCAATAGCGGATGCTACTAAAAAAAATAAAATATTTCCAAAAATTAATAATGAAATGTTTTCATTTCAGCTGATTCAACTTGTATTTGTGATGGCGGTGTTTTATTTTTTTGGTGTGAAGGCAATGGTAGGATTTTTAATAGCTGCTTCTATTGGCGGTCTTTTACTCGAAGCCGTTAATTATATTGAGCATTATGGACTGCTCAGAAAAATAAATGAAACAGGCAGGTATGAGCGTGTACTTCCTCAGCATAGTTGGAATAGCGATCATATTTTTGGCCGTTTATTATTGTTTGAATTGAGTAGACACAGTGACCACCATTATTTAGCTTCCAGAAAGTACCAGATACTTAGAAGTATGGATCAGGCACCTCAAATGCCAACGGGTTATCCGGGCATGATATTATTAGCGCTCGTTCCTTTTTGCTGGTTTGGCATTATGGATAAGCAACTAAAAAAGTATGCACCGGTGCAGGGTGTTTAATGGATTACTATTTTTCGTATTTTGTTGATACAAAAAGGTATCTATGGCAAAGCAAAACATTTTTGATGCAATTGTAGTAGGCTCTGGTATTTCTGGAGGATGGGCTGCTAAAGAGTTAACAGAAAAAGGACTTAAAACAATTTTATTAGAACGTGGCCGTAATGTAGAGCATATTAAAGATTACGAAGGAACCGAAAAAAATCCGTGGGAACTAGAACACCGTAACGGTACTACCCAAGAAGATAAAAAAAATTCACCCATACAAAGTAAGTGTTACGCTTACGACGAAGTTTCAAAAAAGTTTTTTGTAAACGATAATGATCATCCTTACAATCCAGTAAAACCGTTTGATTGGATTAGAGGCAATCATGTTGGGGGGCGTTCACTGATGTGGGGCCGTCAAAGCTACCGTTGGAGTCCACTCGATTTTGAATCCAATGCAAAAGATGGTCATGGTACTGATTGGCCTATTCGATACAACGATTTAGCGCCATGGTATAGTTATGTAGAAAAATTTGCCGGCATCAGTGGCAATAGAGATGGCTTGAGCATGCTACCTGATGGAGAGTTCATGCCAGCTATGGAAATGAACTGTGTAGAAAAACTAGTTGCTGGGAAGTTAAAAACAAAAATGGGTCGTCCCATGATTATTGGACGCTCTGCCAATCACACTGCAAAAATTGGAACGCGTGGTCCTTGTCAATTTAGAAATAAGTGTCATCAAGGTTGTCCATTTAGCGGCTATTTTAGTTCTAATGCAGCAACACTTCCTGCAGCTTTTGCAACAGGTAATTTAACACTGCGTCCAGATGCTATCACAACTGAAATTTTATACGATAAAGAAACCGGCCGCGCAAAAGGGGTTCGTATTTTAGATTCGAATACCAATTTAACCGAAGAGTATTATGCAAAAATCGTTTTCTTAAATGCCTCTACTTTAGGTACCTCACATATATTACTCAATTCTGTTTCGGAGGTTTTCCCAGAAGGTTTTGGTAATAGTAGTTTACAAGTTGGTCACAATTTAATGGATCATCATTATGGCGTGGGGGCTTCCGGAACCTATGAAGGATTTTTAGATCAGTACACGTATGGCCGAAGGCCCAACGGTATTTATATTCCTAGGTTTAGAAATTTGGATGGTGGCTCGTCGGCGGGTTATCTTCGTGGATTTGGTTACCAAGGTGGCGCCGGAAGGGGAAGACAACAGGGCGAAGGTATTGGAGCGTCGTTTAAAGAAAGCATCACAGAGGCAGGTAACTGGTCTATGGGTATTGGCTCATGGGGTGAGCACTTACCATACTACGAAAACAAAGTAACACTTAGTAAAGATAAAAAAGACAAGTGGGGCTTACCGCTACTTGATATTGATTGCGAGTTCAAAGACAATGAAATGAAGATGCGCGTTGACATGAAAAATAGCGCAGCAGAAATGTTAGAAGCAGCAGGTTTAAAAAATGTTTCTACCTACGATACCATGCCAGCACCCGGATTTTGTATTCATGAAATGGGAACGGCGCGTATGGGTATAGATCCTAAAACCTCTGTGCTCAATAAATGGAACCAAATGCACGATGCAAAAAATGTATTTATTACCGACGGTTCATGCATGGCATCATCGGCTTGTCAGAATCCTTCATTAACGTATATGGCCCTTACGGCCAGAGCCACCGATTTTGCTGTAAGTGAATTAAAAAAAGGGAATTTGTAATTGCTTTTAACCCTTTGGTTTCCAGTCAAATAAAAATTTATTTATATAATTTATTAAACTTATATAAATAAAACTAGATTTGTGTTTCAATCGATTTGAATGCATACTTCTAGTAGGCTGTTTTTATTTGTATTACTTATTGTAAACTCCTTGGTATGGTCTTGCAAAACGGCGCAAAATGCTACTTCGACAAAAGGTAAAAACAAGATCGAAGGAGAGAGTTTTGTACTTGCTGATACAACTTCTTCTAATTTTTTATATACATCAATTGTAAAGGGTACGGTAAGGGTCCGTAGTACGTATTTGCCTTCCGATTCGGGCTCGATCATTTACCAAGAAGGAGTCGATTATACCATCGATTATAAAAATGGCACAATTGCAAGAACTATACATTCGCGCATTCCAAATTATGCAAAACATACTTTATTTGGAAAAACAGATTTTGACCAAAATAACTTTTCAAGCTATAGCAACATTCTATATTTTGTTTGGGTAGATTATGCTACTAGAAAAAATGATCTACTTGTTGAGTCAATGGATCAGAGCAATTATTTATCTGAATTTAAAAATAAATTATTGCGCGGAAGCCCTGTAAATATTGTGAGCTACGGGAACAGTATAGCTGCAGGTGGGGAGGCAAGTGCTCATCAATTCAGATTTCAAAGTAGATGGATTGATGATTTAAAACAAACCTATAAAACATCTAATATTAGTTGGGAAGATGCTTCATTGCCTGGTTATACAACAACCGAAGCGATTTTAAAATGGGACGCTACTGTGGGTCAAAAAAATCCTGATTTGATGCTACTTGGCTGGGGTATGAATGATGCAAATGTGGGTGGTATAACACCAAGTGAATATAAAAACAATCTAATTGCTTTAGCACAAAAAAGTAAGCAAAATAAAAATGCCGAAGTTATCATTTATTCCTGTTTTAGGCCCAATGAAAATTGGCATTATGCCAGCCATAAAATGGAATTATATACTCAGGCTGCTAAAGAAGCAGCAGCTGCCGCCAATTGTGCTTATCTAGATGTATATGGTGTTTTCGAAAAAGTATTTGTACGAAAAAATCAGCCTTCCTTATTAGCAAACAACATCAACCATCCTAATAACTTTGGACACTGGTTGTATTATAAGGCGTTTAAAGCGCTCCAGTTTTAAGTGCTTGAATAGTGAGAAAGCGGCCTCGAAAATAGCCGTTTAAGTGTATTTATATTAGTTTAAATAATTATATTTGAGTATATATTAATTCTATGAAAAAAATATGCGTTTTAATCTTGAGCATGAACTTGTTCCTTCAAATTTCTAGTGCAGCGCCATTGCAAAATAAGTCTTATACGTTTTCATTTTGTGAGGCTGAATTTGGAAAATGTATGAAAAAGTGTACAGTAACTGTAATTGGTGGGTCTAACCTGGCATTGGGTAGTTATGTAAAAATTTATATCGGTAAAGATTTGATCGGCGAAGGATATGTATTGAAACATAAAAGTGGTGATACATTTATATTAAAGAATAAAAAAGATGCAACTAATCCTGATATTCATGGTGGGTGCGCTGATGGAATATTGGAGATAAATCTTAACAGAAAGCAAATATGGGGATGTTAGATTCTCTATTTTTCAAATCTCATTTAACAATTTTTAAAAAATAAACTACTATGAAAAGCAAACTATCTTTTTTATCAATCATTACCCTAGTAATTATTATTGCTAGCTGTCAAAATAAAATTAAATGGGAATATAAAACTGTATACTATGATGCAGAAAAAATTCAAAGCATAGACAAGTCATATGTTAAAGGAACTGACTTTTTCAAACGTACAATTTCAAGTTCAACCATTTTGCCTAGTGATTCATCCTTGAATAAATTTGGGATAGATGGCTGGGAGATTGCCACATCTTATTTAGAAACGGAAACCGTATTTCCCAATTTATTGGCTAGTGGAGATGGCGTAAACGGGCTTCAACCTAATGTCAGACCACAAAGGCTTGTGTTAATTTTTAAGCGTCCTAGTCAATCTAAATAAATGTAAGTATACTTCTCTTGATGTATATTATGCTAAATAATATTATTTAAATATTTCCCTTGTTTAAATATTCAACAAATTATAATAGAATGAAAAGATTCATTTTTGTTTTTGCAGTTATCTTCTTTTTTCCGTTGTCAAATTTTGCTCAGGGTTTCGTTCCCTCATACCCTGAAGTCGTTAAAAACTTTTTTCGCTGGTATAAGGCTGAAAGCTATAATAAAATAGAATTTGCTAAGAAAAAAGAGGGTTGGTTTGTAAGTAAAGGAGATTCTTTAAATTCTGAACAATTATTTTGGGATAAATCAATATCCAAATACTATGAATTGGAAAATTTTGAGCAAGTTGAAAACGATGCTATTGCAAAATCAGCAGGGATTGAATATTTGAATACTAATTCTCAAAATAAATACATGTTTGAGCGTTGTAAATATTATGGCTATGATGGTTGGGCTGAAGATATGATCAATGAATTTGAAGGTAAAACAAATTTAAGTGATACGCTTATGGAGGGTTTAGCTCGCGCATACTCCAATTATGCAGATGGGTTTCTTTTTAATAATTTTAGTTATAGTAAGCATACTAAGCTATTGGCAAATTCTGATTTTTTATCTACAGAAATTCCAGAACATAAAGTGCTAGATTATTATGAACTTCCTTCAGATCGTCGAATTAAATTAGCGGTAAAATATATAAATGAATCTATAACTATTTGGGATAAGTTGTCAAGATTAAATCCAAAATATCAGACTTTAGTTGGTAACAGCAAAATGAAGTCTTTCAATGAGAAAATGTATGGTTATTATTATATGCTTATTTGTAAGAAAAACGAAGAAGCTAAAAGTTTTTTAAATCAAATTGAGTCTGATGAGAGTATTGAACGAATGGGTAAGAAATATTTGGATGCTTGTCCACAAAATTCAATATTGATAACATACGGTGATAACGATACATACCCTTTGTGGTATATGCAACAAGTAAAAAAGTATAGAAATGATGTTATTGTTATAAATAATGGGTTGCTTCAAAATTCACATTACATTGATTTTTTAAAAAAATCAAAATTAGTTGAGTTTAGAACGCCGGAAAGCTTTTATAGTAAAAGCGAATTTTCTTTTTTATTTTTTAAGGAAGAAGAAAATATTAATTCTAATCGACCTATTTCTTTGTTTGATTTTTTATCATTTTGCTATAATGATAAGATTAAGATAAATCCAGAAAATAAAATAAAAAATTATCCCTATTCTCAAACCAATCTAATTATCGATCCAAGTAAATTCTCAGCAATTTCAAAGCAAAAAAATCTATCTAATTTTTTGAATTTTCAAAATGGCGAATACTTGATGATAAATGAGTTGTTGCTTTTTGATATAATTGAGCAAAATATCAATACTCGTCCAATATTATTTGCTGGTGAAGATGAGAAATTTAAGAATTATTTGCAGTTTGATGGGATTTTGTATCAACTCTTACCCATTAATGAGAATGATAGTATTTCAAAAGAAATATCCATTACTAGCATGGAAAAAAACTTGAATAATAATATTCAAACATTATCTTTTAATATGAAAGATAATTCAAATGTATTCTCAGATACCTATATTATAAATCACTTTAACTCAATCATTTCTTTCTATTTAGAAAAAGGGGATAAACTGACAGCTTTAAAAAGAGCAAAGGAAGCTTTATTAATCATTGATAAAATTCAGATTGAACTTAATTCAGGTTTGATATTATTTTCGGAATTGTTACTCAAGCTTGATCAAAAGGATGCTGCTGTAAAAGTCCTTCATTTATTTGTCAATTCTATTGTAGATAATTGGGTTTATCCCAACGCGTTGAAGTACGAAATGAGAACTGAGTGGACTGAATATTATTTCGAAGAAATAAAGCGGTTAACTCAATCCTATTCAATTCCTAATTTGTTCCAAAAATGATTTCAATTTACTAGCTAATAATATTATAATTTTTTGTTGTATATACGAGCTATGGAATACTATTAATAATTAGGATGATAAATTAGAAATTGGAGACACGTGTGCTTTTGAGTCAAAGGGAACTCCAAAGTAAAGCACTCTTAAATGATGTGAAGTGTGATTTCTTATATTTTTTCATCTTTACAGTACTTTTTATAACCATCTATATACTCAAAAATGATATCAGATGCAGCCTTATTAAAATCCATAGTAATACTTTCATTTGTTCTAACTTCATCTACAATTTTAAACACTTGACAGTAGCTTTTCATAACATAGTCTTGTGCTTTTATTAAACGCTGGATGATATTTATTGTATAACTTTTAGGTTCTTTTATTTGGGCTGCAGTCGCAAATGTTAGTGCTTCTTTTGTATCAAAATAATTATCCATCGACTTTAAATAACCAATACATATTAGGTCAGATGCGCTTAAGCCAGCTTTTAGTTCAGCAGTCGTTTTAAAGCCATATTTTGATTGTAAGTGTTTAATAAAAGTGGCGGCATTTTTTTTACCCTTTATATTCCATCCTAATCTATTAATTAAAGCAATTTTAACGTCTGTTGGATTGTCCTTGTTATCTAAATATTTGATTAGCTCTTTTGTTAGTAATCCATTTGAATTGGCAGCAATCTGAATAATTGGCAATTGCTCATACGCTTTGTAAAATTCTGTAGAAGTTAGCGGGGAATCAGCAGATGCCTTATAGCTTGTAAAAAGTAGGATTGCCAGTAGGGCTAAAAAAGTGTTTTTCATGTATCAATTATTTTAATCTACAATTTATTTCTAAATTAAGCCAGATTTAGTAGTATAAATTTATTTACAGATAAAATATTGTTAATATATAATTGTATAATTCAATCGTTGATTTAATAATATACTGTAGATTTATATTAATTTATATATAATTATGAAAAAGCTATTGTTCTTTCCGCTATTACTTATTACTTGTCATTGTCTTGCTCAAGATGCAAAAGAAATAATTGGTAAACCTATTAAAATAGGCAATCTGTTAGTAGCAGAAAATGATTTTCCTAATGAAATGAATTGGGAAGATGCTAAAAAAGCGTGTGGTGCTTTAGGAAAAGGTTGGAGATTGCCATCCAAGACTGAGTTGAATATTTTATATAAGAACAGAAAAAAAATTGGAGCTTATACGGATGATGACGCGTTATCTTCCTATTGGAGTTCCACCCTGGTCTCTAACGGTAATGTTTGGAGGCAGCGTTTCTATGAGGGTTGGCAGAGCAACTGCGGAAAGGACCTCGAATTAAGCGTTCGAGCTGTAAGAAATTTTTAATTATTTGATACTATGATAAAATTATTATTCTTACCACTATTGCTGATTTCTTGTTTTTGTTTTGGCCAAGACGCAAAAGAGATAATTGGTAAGCCCATTAAAATTGGTAATCTATTTATTGCACAAAATGATTTCCCTAATACAATGACGTATTTACAGGCTCCAAAAGCCTGTCGCGCTTTGGGTAAAGGTTGGCGATTACCAACAAAGAAAGAGTTAAATATTTTATATAAGAACAAGAATAAAATAGGAGGCTTTTCAGAAAACTATTATTGGAGCTCTACCAAATTTGACTCTGGCTCGCCCTGGTTACAGAATTTCTATGATGGGGAGCAGCTCCTCAGCCTTGGGCCACAATATACTGGTAGTTATGAAGATCTAGAACTTTATGTACGCGCCGTCAGGACTCTTTAACTATTAAATTAAATAAAATGTACGCGAAGTTGAAAGCACTAAACATCCAAAAACTACTTATTTTTCCGCTATTGTTAATTTCTTGTTTGTCATTAGCGCAATCATCGAAAGAAATAATCGGTAAACCTATTAAAATAGGAAATTTATTAATTGCACAATATGATATTGCGTATTTGAATTGGGCGGATGCAAAAAAAGCATGTGCAAATTTAGGGGCTGGTTGGCGTTTACCAACAAAAAATGAACTCAATACTATGTATATGAATAAAGATTCAATAGGATCTTTTTCATATATAGGTTATGGTACTGGCTTTTACTATTGGAGTTCAACTTTAAGTGGTCCTAAAAATGTATGGATTCAGGATTTTGCTAATGGTAGCCAGGCTGATTTTGATAGTTATTGGTCAAGTAACAAGGTTGTAAAATGGTTTGGCCGAGCTGTAAAATCTTTATAATCAGAATCTTACTTATTCTACTATGAAAAATTTATTATTCTTAACGTTGTTGCTTATTACAAATTTTTGTTTTGCACAAGATGCTAAGGAGATAATTGGGCAACCTGTTAAAATTGCTAATATTCTTGTGGCTCAAAATGATTTGCCTAAAGAAATGGGGTGGACTGATGCAAAAAAAGCCTGTCTTGCCTTAGGTAAAGGTTGGAGATTGCCTACAAAGAAAGAATTAGACTTGTTGTATGCGAATAGATTTGAAATTGGTGGGTTTGTTCGATATTACTATTGGAGTTCCACAGGAACTAATAGTAAAGACGCATGGAAACAGTCTTTCAATAATGGCGTACAAATTACTACAACTTCAACTGAAAATACTTGTCTTGTTCGAGCAGTAAAGTCACTTTAAATTTTACAACTATGAAAAAATTCTTATTCCTAGCGTTGCTACTTATTGCTATTGCTTCATTTGGTCAAGAAGCAAAAGAGATAATCGGTAAACCTATAAAAATCGGCAATCTGTTAGTAGCAGAAAATGATTTTCCTGATACTATGGAATGGAGTGATGCTAAAACAGCGTGTTCAGAACTAGGGAAGGGGTGGAGATTACCGACTATTGAAGAACTAAGGCTTTTATATTTAAACCAAAAAAAAGTTAAAAACTTTACTTCGAATAATTACTGGAGTTCCACAAAAGATAATAGAGGATGGTATTATCTTGATTTCGCCAACAGCAAGAAGGGGTATCTCTCGATAAACAATGAATTTTCAAGTGATATTGGTAGTCCTAATGTTAGAGCTGTTAAGTCGTTTTAACTAATTTATATTTCACAAAGGGTTCGTAGCAATTAAAATACTTTAATCTATATAAAATGAAAAGATTCTTATTCTTTCCGATTTTTTTTATTACTTGTTTTTCTTTTGCACAAAATTCCAAAGAAATTATTGGCAAACCTATTAAAATCGGTACAATACTAGTTGCAGCAAAAGATTTTCCTATGGAGATGGATTGGTATGAAGCAGAAAAATCATGTAAACTATTAGGAAAAGGTTGGAGATTGCCAAACAAAAAAGAGTTGAAGATTTTATTAAAAAATAAAAAAATTATTGGTGCCTTTAATCAATATTATTGGACTTCTGAGTTTGTCGACTATGTAGGAGATAGGGATAGGGAGTTTTTGGCAATCGCATTCGATGAATTAGGCACTCCAATTCTCTATAGCAAAGAGTTCACGTGTAATTTTCGTGCAGTAAAGTCACTGTAGAACCTGCGTTCAAAAGGGTGTAACGGTATGACTCCTATTATCATTGAAGACTCGATAATTAAAAAACGATGATACGCTATAAAAATTAACAAAAAAAGCCGCTCCTAACGGATGCGGCTTTTTAGTTGCTGTAGGGGGAGGAATCTAACCTATTTATTTCTCTTTGTTTAGCTTTACTAAATCTTACATTAAGGTATTGGTAATCAATATAAATATTAATAAGTAAAAGAAAGGGAGATAAAGGGATAATAAAAAAAAGTCCAACCTAATACTCCAACCTGAAATTTTAAAGGCTAATTTTAGCATAATTCAATTTTAGCCAAATGAAAGTCAATTTCTACCTTAAGGACAAAAGTGCCAATTATGGAACTTGGATTTATTGTTATATAACCTACCAAAATAAGAAGGTAACACACTATACAGACAAGAAAATTGAGCCTAAACATTGGAATCTTGAGAGTCAACAAGTAAGAAAGTCTCACCCAAGTAGTGCTGAATTAAATTTTTGGCTAAAGGATATTAGAACTTTTGTTGCAAAACTTGAATTAGAGTGGTCCAAAAAACATAGTTCAACAGGAATTGTTCCAATACTTCCACCAACCTACTTAAAGGAAAATTTAGACAAGTATTTTACAAAGACTTCAAAGGACGAAAGGGAAGAAGATAATTTAAAGTCTTTTTGGGGATTTTATAACGAGTTCTTGAGTAGAATGAAAAATGGAACAAGGGTTCATCTTTCTAGGGGTACACCGATGGCTCCAAAAACAATTTTTCAATTTGACAACTTAAAACGCCATCTTGAGAACTATCAAAGGATAAAAAAAATCAAGATAGAATTTGATAAGATTGACCTTTCTTTTTATAATGATTTAGTAGAATACTTGACTATAAAACTTGAGTTATCTCCAAATACAATTGGTAAACTTATTACCAATTTGAAGGTTTTTTTAAGGGAAGCATTTGATGAGGGGATAACTACAAATAATATTTTTACGAATCGCCGCTTTAGGTCAATTACTTCTGAGGCTGATACGATTTATCTAAATCCTATCGAAATAAATGAGATGTACAGCCTTGATTTAAGTCGAAATTCAAGATTAGAAAGGGTGAGAGATATGTTTATCATTAGTTGTAATACAGCATTACGTTATAGTGATATAGTAAAAATTAAACCTGAGAATATAGTTGATGCTATGATACAGGTTACTCAACATAAGACTAAGAAGAAAATCGAAATTCCAATAAAAAAAATTGTGGAGCTACTTTTGTCAAAGTATAATTATTCTATCCCAAGAATTAGTAACCAGAAGTACAACAAAAATTTAAAAGAAATAGCAAAATTATGTGTGAGTCTACAATTAGAAAAAGATAAAAAAGGAATAAAAGGTGGTAAGAATTTTATGGTGACAAAACCAAAATATGAGTTTGTTTCATCTCATACGGCAAGAAGGTCTTTTGCAACAAATGAGTATATATTAGGAGATTTAAATGTGCAACAAATAATGTCCATAACAGGTCATACAACTGAAAGAAGTTTTTATAAATATATTCGCCAAACACCGAAGGAAAATGCAGAAAGGATAAGACTTATTTGGAATAATAGGGAGGAAGGTATTATAACAGGAAATCTAAAAGCTGTGTAGCTAATTTTAATTACAATACTTTTTAATTAAATTATAGGCATCAGCTTCTCCAAGCTCACCAGCCTTACTCCAATCCAAGCAAGCCCCATTTTTATCTTTTAAAGTAAACTTAAAACTTCCTCTATTGAGATAGGCTTCAGCATACATTGGATTTAGTTCAATAGCTATAGTAAAATCAGCAATCGAACCTCGGTAATCTTTTAGTCTACCCTTAGCTATTCCTCTATAATTATAAGCCTTAGTAAACTTTGGATTTAGCTCAATACCTTTACTGTAATCAACTATTGCGCTTTTGTAATCTTGCAATTTACCCTTGGCGATACCTCTATTAATATAAGCTTCAGTAAATTTTGGGTTTAGCTCAATGGCCTTATTGTAATCCGCTATTGCGCCATTGTAATTTTTTAAATCATCCTTAGCGATTCCTCTATTATAATAAGCATCAACATAATCAGGATTTAGTTCAATTGCTTTATTAAAAT
>JACCDP010261629.1_pt1 | contig 19737 bp, 14 predicted proteins | sample 7445841 | NCBI WGS metagenome assembly JACCDP01 (sample SAMN15323441, study PRJNA562643) | freshwater metagenome | isolation source: river surface water | place: USA:Blue River Watershed | collected 2017-08-17
CACCCCGACGGCGCGAACTGTGTCGCGTGGCAACCCGGGGTCGCCCGCGCCCTTGCCTCCGGCGGGCAGGACGGGGCGGTGCGTTTCTGGGACGCCGCCGCCGGCCAGCACACGGCGACCGCGGCCCTGGGCGACGCCTGGGTCGAGCACATCGCCTGGGCCACCGGCTCGGGGGGCGCGCCCCTGCTGCTCGCGGCCTCCGGCCGCGAGCTCCACGCGGTGCGACCCGACGGCTCCCCCGTGCACGCCTTCAAGCCGGCACCGCGCACGCTCTGCGCCCTCGGCGCCCATCCCCTCGGCGGCGCCGTCGCCGCCGCGCATTTCGGCGGCGTGACGCTCTGGGACACCGATGATTTCCTCGTCCAGAAGGAGTTCCCCTACGCCAACGGCATCCATGCGCTCGTGTGGTCGCCCGACGGACGCTGGCTCGTCTCGGGCAACCAGGATCCGAGCGTGCATCTCTGGCTGCCGGAGGAGGACCAGGAACTCCACATGAGCGGCTACGAGGGCAAGGTGAAGTTCCTCTCCTTCGACCACACCTCGCGCTGGCTCGCCACCAGTGGCGGCCGCGACGCCTGCGTGTGGGATTGCTCCGGCGCGGGCCCCGAAGGACGCGAGCCCGCGATGCTGCCGCACGAGGCGCCCGTCTGCGCCGTGCGGTTCCAAAACGCGCACGGACTACTGGCCACCGGAGCGGCCGACGGCACGGTGCAGCTCTGGAGCCCGGAGCGCCGGCAACCACTGCGCGCCACCGTGCGCATGCCCAGCCCGGCCACACGGCTCGCCTGGTCGCCCGACGACCGTCTGCTCGCCATCGGCACGGAGCGCGGCGCCGTCTACGTATTGCGTTGCTCGGCGTGAGCCGGTCTGGGCGAAAGACAGGCGGAAGAGACGGGCGGAGCGCCCGGGGCGCCCCGCCAGCGGAAATCGATCCGGCACCAGCCCGCGAACGCACCTTTGCGTTGCGCGGCGGCGAGGCAGGTGCGAAGCATCCTTAGTCATGGCCGACGTCCCGCCGACCACTTCCCGCCTCGTCACCTTCCGCAACGCCTTCCTTTCGGGCGCGCTGCTGCTCGCGCCGCTGATCGTGACCGTCTGGGCGTTCCGCACGATCATCGACGTGGTCGGCGGCACCGTCCGGCCGTTCTACGAGGCCGTCCTGCCCGCTTCGGTCCGCGGCAACCCCCTCCTTTGGGACATCCTCGCGACGCTCGCCGTCCTCCTCGCCGTCACCGGCCTCGGGTTTCTGTCCAACTACGTCCTCGGGAAATATTTCGTGAGCGTCGGGGAGCGCGCCATCCTCCGAATCCCCGCGGTGGGCGCCGTTTACCAATCGGTGAAGCAGATCGTCGCGACGTTCGGCACCCAGAACCGCAACCTCTTCAGCAAAGTGGTGCTCATCGAGTACCCGCGGAAGGGCGTCTGGACCCTCGGCTTCCTCACCAGCAAGCAGCCGGGCGAGGCGCAGACGCGGATCGGGCCCGAGACGTGGACCGTGTTCGTACCGACGACCCCGAATCCCACCAGCGGTTTCCTGCTGATGCTGCCCCGCTCCGAGGTCACCGAGCTGGAGATGAGCGTCGGGGACGGCATGAAGATGATCATCTCCGGCGGCGCCGTCGTCCCGCCGTGGCCCGCCGCCCCTGCGCCGGCGGCGCCCCCGGCCCGGTTCTGACACCGCCGCGCCCCGTCGCGCCATTCCCTCACTTCCGCTCAACACCGACGCCTTCATCCTGGGTAAGCGCCCCGCGACCGACGCGTTCCAGGGTTTCACCGCTTTCTCCGGCGAGCACGGCGCGCTGCTGGTGCTGCAGCGCCTGCCGCGGAAATCGGCGCCGACGGCCGTCGCGCTCGACCTCTTCGACGAGGCCGCCCTCGTGCTCGAATCCTCCAACCAGGGCCGCACCTGGTTCGTGAAGGAGGCGCGGCTCCTCTTCCGCCACGCCGCGATCGGCGCGTCGTACGAGACCCTCCTGCGTGCCTCGGCGCTGGCTGAACTCGTCGCGCGCAACCCCGTGCTGGAGGACAGCCGCCGCGGGGTCGCGGAACTGCTGCGCTCCGCGTTCGCCGCCTTCGCCGCCGGCGGCCGGGCGGACATCATCCACTTCAAGGCGCTGTACCGCTTCGCGCGCGACGAGGGCTACCCGCTGCGCGAGCACTGGTTTCCCACGCTGCCTTCGGCCGACCGGGCGGTCGTCGCGACTCTCCTCAACCGCCCGCTCGCGGAACAAACCGCGACGGGCGAAGAGGTCGCGCGGCTCGAGGGCCGGCTGGCCGAGTACCTCCGCGGCCACACCGAGATCTTGGTGGACTGAGCGGGCGCACGATGACCATCGACCTTGAAACGCGGTCGGCGAGCCTGGGCGTCGGAGACTTCGCCGGCTTCTCCACCGGACCGCGCGGCGACAAGGACGGCGCCGCCGGCGGGCTCTGGCGCGCTCAACTCGGCACCCGCTGGCATCAGGAGTTGCGCCGCCAGGCCGAGGGCGAGTACGGCGCCGCCGCGCGCTTCGAGATCGCGGTGAACGGCGCGATCGCGCACCGCGGCTGGCGCGTCAACCTCACCGGCCGCATTGATCAGCTGGTCGCGGGCACCGGCGGCCCGCGCCTGCGCGAGGTGAAATCGGTCACCCGCGAATTGCCGGCCGACGAAACCGTGCTGCGGGCGGAGTTCCCCGGCTACTTCATCCAGCTCGCCGCCTACGCCGCGCTCGGCCGTCTCGGGCTCGCGCGGATGGGCGGGGCCGAGGGCGAGGCGTTCCCCGCCCCGGCGACGGCGGAGCTGGTCTTCGTGGAGGTCGGCTCCGGACTGGTGCAGGTGGTGCCGCTGGGGCCCGGCGACGACCGCCTGTTCGAGCTGCAACTGGAGCGACTCGTCGAGTTCCTCGAGCACCGGCGCCGCGCGCGCGAACGCCTGCGCGGGCTGCGCTTCCGCCCCGCGTTCACCGCGCCCCGGCCAGGTCAGGAGACGACGCGCGCCGAGCTCACGGCGCTCTTCGCCACGCGCCCGCTCGTGTTCCTCGAGGCGCCGACCGGATTCGGCAAGACCGGCGTGCTCCTCGAGTTCGCCCTCGACCAACTGCGCTCCGGACATTTCGACCGCGCCCTCTACCTCACCGGCAAGTCCACCGGGCAATTGCAGGTGCTGCAAACGCTGGCCGGCATGACCACGACCGACGCGCCGGGCGAGACGCCCGTCGCCGCCTGGCAGGTGCGCAACAAGGCCGAGCACTGCGTCAACACGACCTTCCACTGCGTGCGCGAGACCTGCGGCTACCTCGACGGCGCCGCCGCGCGGTGGCCCGCAAGCGGCCTCGCGCGCTTCTGGCTCGACGAACGCCACGCACGCGACCTCGAGGCGCTGCGGGCGGCCGGCCGCGACGCGCGCATCTGCCCCTACGAGATCACCCGCGCCGCGCTCGCGTTCAACGACCTCTGGATCGGCGACTACAATTACGTCTTCGCCCCGCGGAATCGCGGGCTCTTCGGCGACCAGCCGGGCTTCGATCCCGCCCGCACGCTGCTGATCATCGACGAGGCCCACAACCTGCCGGCCCGCGTGGCCGACGCCCACTCGCACGCGTTCATGGCGACGGACGCCTTCGCGACGCGCGAGGAACTCCACCGCGTGCGGGCCGCCTCCCCGCTCACGGGCGCCTGGGATCATTGGTGCCATTTCCTGCACGGGCTCCGCGCCGGCCGGGGCCTCACCGCCGGCGACGAGGACGACGCCCGCCACTTGCTCGGGGAGATCGCCGCTCGCCTCGCCACCGGCGGAGTCGACTTCGCCGCCCTCGGACCGACGGCGGCCGACGCGCTCTGGTCGGTGCCGCCCCTGCTCGACGAGCTCGGGGGGAAAAACGGCGGTGGGCCGCCCCGCCTGTGGTGGAGCCCGCGAGACACCGAGCTCGCCCTCACCTGTCTCGACGCCGCCGAAGCCATCGGCGCCACGCTGCGCGAATACGGCGGCGTCGTGCTCGCGAGCGCGACGCTGAGCCCGGTCCAGGGATTCGCCGCCGCCTGCGGGCTGGACCTGCCGCCGGACCCGGCGGCGGAACCGGCTCCGCGGTCCGCGGCACCGGAACGCCTGGGCGCCCTCAACAAGCGCGAGACACGTCGGCTTTTCCGCCAGCTCACCAGCGCGGCCGACCTGCTGCGCGTCGAGGAGTCGCGCGCCGCCGCCTCCCCCGCCCTCCTGCCAGCCCGGGCACCTTGGCGCGACGGAGCCTACGACGTGGCGTTCGATGCGCGGGTCGACACGCGCTTCCAACAGCGGACACGGCATCACCCGACCACCGCGGCGACCCTCGCGGCCCTGCGCGCCGGGGCCGGCGGCGCCGTCGCGGTTTTTCTGCCCTCGTACGCCTACGCCGAGTCGATCCAGCGCGAAACCGCGGCTATGGCTCCGCACCTGCGCGTGGCGCTGCAACCGCGCGCGCGGGATCTCGCCGCCCAGAACGCCTGGGTGGAGGAATCACTGCGGGATGCCGACGCCCTCCTGCTCGTGCTCGGCTCCAGTTTCACCGAGGGCATCGACTCCCTGGGCGGCCGCGTGACCCATGCGATGGCCGTCGGCCCCGCGCTTCCCGAGGTCAACGCCGTGCAAGAGGCGCGCTTGGCGGAGGCCGTCTCGTCCGGGCTCACGCGCGAGGAAGCCTTCCGCCGCGTTTACCAGATCCCCGGGATGACCAAAGTGAACCAAGCGCTCGGCCGTCTGGTTCGCGCGCCCGGCCAGCACGCCCGCGTACTGCTGCACTGCCGGCGTTTCCTCGAGCCGGATTACCGCGGACTCCTCGCGCCCGAATACCAGGCAGGACCGGCGATCGCCGACGAAAACGAACTCGCGACGTGGTTGCGACCGGATCATCTTAACCGGGCTCCCTAGCGCGCACCCGTCAGCCGGAAGTACCGGAGGACGATCGCCCATAACCGACCTGACCATGAACCTGCGAAGATTGCTCCCGGACCGACTCCTCGCCGCCCTGCTCCTGCTGCTCACGGCCATTCCGGCGCTCCGAGCCATGAGCGTGATCCCACCGACGTTCGCCGAGTTGGTCGCCGAGGCCGACGCCATCGTGCGCGCCCGGGTCGTTTCCATCCAACCCTACCTGGATCGCACTGCCTTGGGTGAAGTCGTGCGCACGCGCGTGACCTTCGAGGTCGAGACCACCCTGAAAGGCCGCCACGAGGGCGGGCTGACGCTCGAGTTTCTCGGCGGCGAGGTCGACGGCCGCGGCCTGCGGGTGCCGGGCATGCCAACCTTCGCGCCCGGCGCAACGGAGGTTCTGTTCGTGACCCAACAAGGGGCGGGACTTTGCCCGCTGGTCGCCGCCGGGCACGGACGCTACCGCGTGCTCACCGACCGTGCGAGCGGCCGTGAATTCATCGCGCGCAACGACGCCACGCCCCTCGCCAGCGAGCACGACGTGCAGCTCCCGTTCTCGAACGCCGCCGCCCTCGTGCGTCCCGGGGCCGCCGGACTTTCCCCCACGGTATTCTCCGCCCGGATCCTCGCCGAGCTCGAGCGCGCCACCGGCAACCGCCAGACCCGCTGACCATGAAGACCCGACTCCTTCTTTCCGTCTTCGTCCTCGCCTCCGCCGCGCACGCCTTCAACGCCAGCGGCCAACGCTGGTCCGCCGGCGAAGTCCGCTTCCAGCTCGCTCTCCCGCCGCCCACGACGGCGCTCAGCGACGGCTCCGGCTCGTGGAACGCGGTCATCGAGGACGCGATGGCCATCTGGAACAGCAACGTCTCGGCCGTGCGCCTCGCCGCCACCCGCGACTCCGCCGCCGCGGTCGGCGAGGGCAACGGGGTGAACAATCTCCTGTTTTCGACCACCGTCTACGGCACCACGTGGGGCAGCCGGGTGCTCGGGATCACCCTGCAACGGTACGACCCCCGCAGCAGCCGCTACTCGGAGGCGGATGTGCTCTTCAACTCCACGGCTCGCTGGGATTCCTACCGCGGCGCACTGCGCACCCAGGGCGGCGAGACCGTGAATGATTTCCGCCGAGTCGCGCTGCACGAGCTCGGACACGCCCTCGGGCTCAACCACCCCGACGACATCGGGCAGAACGTGACCGCCATCATGAACGCCCGTTCGAGCGACCTCGACACGCTGGCGACCGACGACATCACCGGCGCGAAGTCGATCTACGACAACCCCGCCGCCGCGACGTCGATCCTCAGTTTCACCGGGTCCTCGTTTTACGAGTTTCTCGGTACCGAGCTGACCATTTCCGTCGGCGGACTGCGCAACCAGGGCGAGGCCGCCTCCGGTTCGCTCCGCATCGACCTCTGGGCCAGCACGGAGCCCTACACCAACAGCGTGCCTGCCGGCGCCATCCTGATGGGGCGGCACGCGCTGAGCGCTCCCATCGCCGCCAATGCCTCTGGTCCGGCTTTCACCGCCAAGACGACCTTCACCTCCCCGCCCGACGGCAGTTACTATACCTACTTCACCCTCAACGAGTCCGTCGGCGGCGCCCAGTTCGCGGTCCGCGATGTGCTTCGGTTCAACTCCTTTCTGAACCTCGGCCCCCCCAAAGCCCCCACCATCACGGCGCAACCCGCCGCGCAAGCGGTCACACCGGGCGGGGCTGCCTCGTTCACCGTCACCGCCACCGGCACCCAGCCGTTCACCTACCAGTGGCGGAAGGACGGCGCCGCCATCGCCGGCGCCACGAATCGCACTTTCACGCTCGCTACGGTCAGCGCGGCCGCCACCGGCACCTACTCGGTGGTCGTCACCAACGCGCAGGGCGCCGCGACCAGTTCGCCCGCTGCCCTCACCATCAACGACGGCGGCAACCCCGGCCGCCTCGTCAACATGTCGATCCGCACCGTGGCCGGAAGCGGCGACGACACCCTTATTGTGGGCGTCGGCCTCGGCGGAGCCGGCACGACGGGCAACAAGGCCGTGCTCATCCGGGCGGTCGGCCCGACCCTCGGAGCGTTTGGCGTAACCGGCGCGCTCGCGGATACTGAGATGGCGGTCTATCGGGGTGACACCGTGGTGGCGCGCAACGACGACTGGGGTGGCGGTTTCAATTTCAGCTCGGTCGGAGCTTTCGATTTTCTCGGCACGCCGCCGAAGGACTCCGCGATCTACAACCCGGCCCTCGCGAACGGCAGCTACTCGGTGCAGATCCTCGGCAAGGGCGGCGCCACCGGCGTGGCGCTGGCGGAGATCTACGACGCCTCCAGCGGCACCTTCAACCGCACCGCCCCGCGGCTCGTTAACGTATCCGCCCGCACCCAGGTCGGAGAGGGCGACAACATCCTCATCGCGGGCTTCGCCATCGGCGGCACCACGCCGGTGCGCCTGCTGATCCGCGCGGTCGGCCCCACGCTCGGCGCATTCGGCGTCGGCGGCGTGCTCGCCGACCCGAAACTCGAGGTCCTCAGCGGATCGACCAAGATCGCGGAGAACGACAACTGGCTCGCGGCGGACGCCGCCATCTTCGGCACCGTGGGAGCCTTCAACCTCACCGCCCGCTCCCTCGACGCCGCGCTGGTCGTCTTCCTCGCCCCCGGCACGTACACCGCCCAGATCAGCGGCGTGCGCGCCACCACCGGCGTGGCGCTGGTCGAGATCTATGAACTGCCCTGAGCCCGTCACCGCCCGCCTCGGCCGGCGCGCCTTCCTCGTCCGCGCGGCCGCCGCGCCGCTCGCGCTGGCCGTATCAAGTCGTGCCGCCCCGCCGCCGGGATTCGCCGTCGGCTGCTTCACGCGTCCGTGGGCCGATCTCGAGCCGGAGGGAGCGCTCGACGCGATCGCCGAGGCGGGGTTTTCCGTCGCCGGGCTGATGAGCGCCAAGGGCGGGATCATCGTCACCGCCGAAGCCACGCCGGCCCGCATCGGCGCCGTCGCCGCTCACGCCCGCTCGCGCTCGCTTTCCATCTCCGCCCTTTACGCGGGGGAGTTCCTCGTCCGGGGTGACGCGGCCGCCTCCGCCGGCCGTCTCCGGCGGATCATCGACCACGCCGCCCGCTGCGCCTGCCCCCGGATCATCCTCGGCGGCACGACCCGTCCCGAGCTCATCGGTCCCTATTACGAAACTGTGGGCGTCTGCTGTCCCGCCGCGACCGCGGCCGGCGTGACGCTCACCGTGAAACCCCACGGTGGCACCAACTCGACGGGCGCCCAGTGCCGGAAACTCGTCGAGCAGGTCAACCACCCGGCCCTCCGCATCTGGTACGACCCGGGCAACATCTTCTATTACAGCGACGGCCAGCTCGACCCGGTCGACGATGCCGCTTCCGTCGACGGCCTCGTCGTCGCGATGAGCATGAAGGATTTTCTCCCGCCGAAAACGGTCGACGTCACCCCGGGCGAAGGTCGCGTCGACTTTCCGCGGGTGCTCGCGCGACTGCGCATGGGCGGATTCACCTCCGGACCACTCCTCATCGAGTGCCTCGCCCGCGGCGACCGCGCCTTCCTTGTGAACGAGGCCCGCCGCGCCCGTAAGTTCATCGGGAAAGTCGTCGGCGGCTGAACGGGCGGGTTCGAGTTCGCTGCGTTCGGAACAGCCTTTGGTCGTCACACAAGCGGAATGGTCCGCGGCGAGCGGCCTCGGCTACACGGGATGCCTTTTGTCCGGAAATGCCGAATCGAATTTCGTTAAGAAACGCGTGCGATGTAACCGAGAGTGTTTACCCGCCTCAGGCGGGCCACCCTCGGATCGTCGGAAACTCCTTCCGCCAATTACCCCTCACCCCCTCTCGTTTCCTGCCCTGCGTAGGCCGGGCGAAGCAGGGTCACCATCTCTCTCCCATCGCGACGTAGCCTCAACGTTACTCCGGTCGCCGCGAAGCCTCGCCGCGCGATCTATGGTTGAACGGATCGAGCTCGGCCGAATCCCCGCGGCGCACCCCAGCCGAAAGCGCCTTTTCAATCTCCGGGGCAGCAACCCCGGCTGCACCGAACCGCCACCCAATCGCTATCCGGTCCCTTCGTCCCTCAGTCCTTTAGTCCCTCGTCCCTCAGCCCTCAGCCGCCCACGCGGAAGCTGGCGCTGACCTGGAACACGGCGCTGACGATCGCGAAGGCGATGAAGCCCACGAAGAAGAAGACGCCCATGAGGACGCCGCTCGCGATGACCTTGGTGAAGAGGTTCAGTTGCGCGGAAATCTGCCGCTGGTAGGCGGCGGCGATTTGTTTGAGGCTGGGTACGACGTTGCCGGTGTTCTCGCCCACCGAAAGGCGGTCGAGCACCAGATCCGGGAAGCAACCGGTGCGCCCGAGCGCGACGGAGAGCGCCTCACCCTCGAGCACGCGGGCGGTGGCGACATTGAACGCTTCGCGGTGCACGGTGTTGTCGATCTGCTTCTCCGTCATCCGCAGCGCCTCCGCGGCGGTGATGCCGTTCTCGAGCAGCACCGAGAGGGTCTGCGCGAAGGCGAGCACGGTCTGGGAGACGATGAACGGTCCGACGAGCGGCACGCGAAGCAGCCACGCGTCGGTGGCGATTCGGCCCGCGGCCGTCTGGCGCCAGCCGACGAAAGAGCTGAAGCCCACGAACGCGGCCACGATCAGGGCGAGTCCCCAGAAACTGAGGGCGAACTCCGAGAAGCTGATGAGCAGCTGGGTGGAGAACGGCATCTTGCCCCCCAGCGAGGTGAGCAGCGTCTTCAGGCGCGGCAGCAGGAAGACCAGGAAGAAAATGATCACGCCGAAGGCGACCGCGACCATGAACACCGGGTAGGCCAGCGCCGCGACCAGCTGGCGGCGCAGTTCGCGCTGCTCGGTCAGATGGGAAATGAGCCGCGCCAGCGTGTCGTTGAGCGAACCGGTGGCCTCGCCGGCCTGGATGAGGTTGGTGACCGAAGTCTCGAACACCGCGGGAAACGCGGCCATGGCGCGCGACAACGGGGCGCCCTCGCTGATGCGTTCCCAGATGCCGGCGGAAAGGGCGCGCAGCCGCGGCTCCTTGATGCGGACCGAAAGCAGCCGCACGGCCTCGCCGGCGGAAAGCCCACTGGTGGCGAGATCGTGGAGCGCCTCGAGGAAGGGCAGGCACTCGCGCCGTGAAAGCGCCCCGCGGGCCGGGCGGGGAGCGGCGGCGGGCACCGCGGTGGAACGGTCGGCCGGCTTGCCCGCACCGGACCGCGCCGCGGTCCGGGCCGGCGCCGGACCGGTGAGTTCGGTGACCGAGGAGACCCGCAGCCCGCGCGCGGCCAGGATGCGGAGCACATCCTTGCGGCCGGGCGCCTCCAACTCGGCCGAGACCGGATTCCCGGCGGCATCGCGGGCGCTGTAGGCGAACCGCGGCATCACTTCTCCGTGATCGTGATCACGCGCAGCACCTCGTCGAACGTGGTGAAGCCCGCGCGGACCTTTTCCCACCCACTCTGCCCCAGCGTGCGCATCCCGTTCCGGCGCGCGCAATCGGCGAGCGTGCGCGTGCTCTCGCGCTTGAGCACCAGCTGGTGCATCTCCTCGTTGAGGCGGAAGATCTCGAAGATGCCGATGCGGCCGCGGTAGCCGGTCCCGCGGCAGCGGTCGCAACCGACCGGCTCGCGGAGATTGGCGGAGGCCCCGGCCTCGGCCGGATCGCAGCCGAGGATCGCGAGGTTCTCCTGCAGCTTCACGCGCGGGATCGAGACCGGCCGCGAACAATCCGTGCAGAGCCGGCGCACCAGACGCTGCGCGATCACGAGCTCGATCGCGGAAGCCACCAGGAAGGGCTCGATGCCCATGTCGACCAGACGCGTGATCGCACCCGGCGCGTCATTGGTGTGGAGCGTCGAGAAGACGAGATGGCCCGTGAGCGAGGCGCGGATGGCGATCTCGGCGGTGTCCTTGTCGCGAATTTCGCCGACCATGATCACGTCGGGGTCCTGCCGCAGCACATGGCGCAGCGCGTCGGCGAACGTCAGACCGATCTCGGGCCGCACCTGCATCTGGTTCACGCCGGGCACCTCGTATTCGATCGGGTCCTCGATCGTGATGATGCGAAGGTCGGTGGAATTTATCTTCCGCAGGAAGGCGTTGAGCGAGGTGCTCTTGCCCGAGCCGGTCGGTCCGGTGACCAGGATGATGCCGTGCGGGTAGTCGAGGATGCCGGTGATCTGCCCCTGCTCCTCCGCGCTCATCCCGAGGCGATCCATCGTGTACGCCTCCTTCTTCTGATTGAGCAGGCGTAGCGAAATCGACTCGGCGTAGATCGTGGGGACGGTCGAGACGCGGATGTCGAGCACCACGCCCCCGGCGCGGAAATTGATGCGCCCGTCCTGCGGCAGACGCTTCTCGGAGATGTTCATCCGAGCCATGATCTTGAGGCGCGAGATGATGGCATCCTGAAAGCGCAGCAGGTTCTCGGGCACCGGTACCGGCACGAGCAGGCCGTCGACGCGGTAACGAATCCGCAGCTGGCCCTCCTGCGGCTCGAAATGGATGTCCGTCGCCTGGTCGTTGATCGCCTGCGAGATCACGTCGGTCACGAAGCGCACCACCGCGGCGTCCTCGTCGACCACCTCCTCCGACTCCTTTTGCGCCTCGGGCGCGACGTAGGACTCGTCGCTGTCGTCGAGGGAACCCGAACCGACGCCGAAGTTCTCGATGATAAGCTGGTGAACGCGCTCGGGCACCGCGAGATGCCAGGCGAGCGGGCGCGCGGTGAAAGTGCGGATCCAGTCCGCCATCAGGGCATCCGGCAGCCACGCGGTAGCGATGTGCAGCGGCGTGGAGGGGGTGGGCTCGCCCTGCTCCGGCGACTCCCCGTGGCGGATCGGGATGATCTGGTACTCATGCACCAGACGCGGCGGCAGCAGACCGCGTGCCCCCGGATCGGTCTCGAGATTGCTGGCGACGTCCAGGCCCGCGGCCTGGGCGAGATGCGCGAGCACCTCGGGCTCCGGCCGGCTGAGGCAGGCGGCGAGCGCTTCCAGCCGCTTCTCGCGCGGCGACTCGAGCACCTTCTGGCGCTGCTCCTCGGACAGGGTCCCCGCGAGCGCCGGCGGCAGGACCTCCGGATCAACGGCCGCGCTCACGGCAGGATTTTCTCGAGGATGGACTTCTTCGGCGGGACGAAACGCGGATCGATCTCCTGTTTCACCTGGTCGCGCGACGGCCACGCATCGATGCGGCGCAAAGCCTCGGCGTTGTCCACCACCGGGTTGTTGGCGAGCACGACCGGACGGACGAAAAACACGAGCTCGCTCGCGGTGTCACCTTTGGAGCGGGACCCGAGGAGATCCCCGATGATCGGGATCGGACCAAAGCGGCTGGAACTGCTGAGCTTGGAGTTCTTCCGGAAGCCGCCGATCACGATGATATCGCCGGACTTGGCGGAGACATAGTTCGTGGATTCACGGCGGCCGATGACGTACTGCTTGTTCTGGTCGACGAGGACCTCGCCCGTCACGTCCTCGACGGCCTGCACCATGTCGAGTTGCACGGCGCCATCCACGCCGATGAACGGCGTCACCGTGAGCGTGGTGCCGATCTGCTGCTGGGTGACGGTCGAACTCGAGGCGAGGCCGGTGCTGACCCCGGCTGCGGACTGGATGGTGCCGGTGACGACCGGGCGGGTCTCACCGTTGAAGAACTTGGCCTGTTTGCCGTGGCTAGTGACGACCGTCGGGACGGTGGTGATGGAGTTCTGCCGCTTGCGCGGGGTGGTGTTGATCGAGATCTCGGCCGCGAGGTCCAGCGGGCCGGTGGCGCCCGGCCGCTTGATCGTACCGTTGGAAACACTGGCTCCGACCGTCGATCCGGAGAATCCGATAAGCTTGTCGCCATCAACCTTCAGGCCGAGGGCGCTGATGCCGGAGGCGCTCTGGTCGTCGAGCGTGACCTCGGCGATCACGACCTCGATGCGCACCTGCGGCAGCACGATGTCGAGCTTGTCGATGAGCGCGCGAACTAGGCGGATGTCGTCGGCGGTGCCGAAGACGACGACGGCGTTGCTGCGGTCGTCGTTCACCACGGTCATGAGGGCGCTGAACTCATTCGCGCCCTCGGCGTTGGCGGCGTTGGTGGCGGAGACCACGGTCGGGGCGGCGGGGGGGGCAGGGGGGGCGGGCGTCGGCGTCTGGCCCGGGCGCACGGAGGCGGAACCCTGCCGCTGGAGGGCGGTGGTGGTGCCGGAGATGATCTTGCTGAGCACGTTGACCACGTCGGTCGCCTTGGCGTGCTTCAGGTAGATCACCTCGGTGCGGGTGTTGGGGTCGGCCTTGCGATCCAGGCGCTCGATCAGGTCGTCAAAGAACGCGTGCTGGCGCGGGTCGGTGATGAGGATGATCTGGTTGGTGCGGTCGTCGGCGCTGTAGCTGGTCGCCGTGCCCATCTGCTGCTGCAGCGGGCCGGTGATGATACCGCGGAGCTTGTTGACCAGGTCGCTGGCCTTGGCGTCACGCAGCTGGTAAAACTTGGGCTTGGTACCCGAGGTGAAGGGCTTGTCGATGGTCTGAAGGAGGAGCTCCGCCCGCTGGAGGTTGCTGATGCTGTCGGTGATGAGCAGGGCGTTGGCGTTCTGCAGGACGACCGCGCCGCCGTAGAGGGGATTGAGCGACCCGGCGATCTGCGCCTGCACCTCCTGCGCGCGGGCGAATTCCAATTGGAAGATCTTCGCGGCGGGCTTGCCGGTGGCGGGCTGCGAGAACGCCGAGCCGGTGATCAGCTCCGGGGCCTCCTGCTTCACCACCTGGAGATTGATCACCTTGAGGTATTTGTCCCCGAGGGGAGAAAGGCCGATCCCGTTCAGGGCGAGCGAGGTCTCGATCGCCACGATGGCCTCGGCCTTGGTGACGGGGGATTTGATCTTCAGGTTGTAGGTCGCGGTGGTGAGCTGCTGTGGCCGGATGATCATCCGGCCGGTGAGTTGCTCGAGCGCGGTGAGCATCGTGTCGATGTCGGCGTCGGGCAGCATCAGCTGGTTCACCATTTCCTCCCTCGGCCGGGCCGGGGATGCCGACGGCGCCCCGGCGGGTTGCGGCGGCGGGGCGGGGTTTTCCGCGGCGGTCAGAAACGCGACGGGCAGGGAGGCGGCAAGGACCCGGAGAAGAAGGGGACGCGGGAGGAAAGGCATGAAATTCTGGAGGGAAGGGAACGAGCCCGGATGATTCCTAGGGAAGGAAAGACCGCCCGCTTGTAAACGGCGATATAAGTCCGACCGAAGATTGGGGTATCCTGCCTGCCGGATAGGACCGAGACCGGGGCGGGGCTTCCGCCGGCAAACGTTCAGCCGAGCTGCTCGAGCGCGGCGCGGTAATTGGCCGCGGCAGTCTCGGGGCTGGTCGCGGAGCAGCTCAGGTCGCGCAGGCGGCCGTCCTTCAGGCCGTAGATCCACCCATGCACGGTGAGCTCCTGGGAGCGCAGCCACGCGTCGCGCACGATCGTGGTGCGACAGACGTTGGCGACCTGCTCGATCACATTGAGCTCGCAGAGCCGGTCGCACCGCGCCGCCCCGTCGCTCCGCACGCACTCGAGACGCGGATGGTGCTTTTCCCGGACATCCTGCACGTGCTGGAGCCAGTTGTCGGCCAGTCCCACCCGGTCGCGGTGCAGCGCGGCGTTCACGCCGGAGCAGCCGTAGTGCCCGCAGACGATGATGTGCCGCACCCGCAGCACCTCGACCGCGAATTGCATCACCGAAAGGCAGTTGAGATCGGTGTGCACCACCACATTGGCGATGTTGCGGTGGACGAACAATTCACCGGGCAGTAGGCCGACGATCTCGTTCGCCGGCACGCGGCTATCGGCGCAGCCGATCCAGAGATAAGCGGGCGATTGCTGCCGCGAGAGTTCCTCGAAGAATCCGGGGCGGTCGCGCCGGACGGACTCGGCCCACGTCTGGTTGTTCGCGAAGAGATGTTTGAGGTCCGGCATGCTGCGCCCGAGGGCGACGGCAGCATCGGCCCAGGGAACGCGCCGTCAAACCTTCAACCGGCCGGGCCGGCAACCCGCGGACGCCGGCTCAGGTCTCCTGCCGCAACACCTCGAGCGGCGGATGCCGGGTGATGCCGCGGTTGGTGAGGAATCCGGTCACGACCGTGACCGCGCACACGGAAAGGACGCCGGCGGCCAGCACGGTCCACGACAAGCCCGGTTCGATCTTGAAGATGAAACGCGCCAGCAGGGTGTTGCCGGCGACGGCCAGCCCGCCGCCCACCACCGCCGCCAGCACACCGAGGATGGAATACTCGACGAGTTGGATGCCGATCAACTGCCGCCGGGTGGCCCCGAGCGTGCGGAGGAGCACCGTCTCGCGGATGCGCTGGTAGCGACCCGTGAGGATCGCGCCCGCCAGCACGATCACGCCGGTCAGGACCGTGAAGGCCGCCATGAACTCGATCGCAAAGGCCACCTTGCCGAAGATCTCGTCGACCGTCCGCAGCACGAGCGCAAGGTCGATCGCGGTCACGTTGGGATAGGCCGCGACGACCGCGCGCTGGACGCGCGCCGAGTGGTCCGGATCAGTCGCGCGCATCGCGGCGACATGGAACTTCGGCGCCGGCTCGAGCACACCCTCCGGGAAAACCACGAAGAAGTTCGGCTCGATCCGCCGCCACTCGACCGCGCGCACGCTACCGACATGCGTCCGGATCGGCACGCCCTGCACATCCCACTCGATCTCATCGCCGATCTTCAGGCCCATCTCCCGGAAGAGCCCTTCCTCGAGCGAAACCGGCACGATCGCCTCCCCCGGCGCGACCCGACCCGTGAACACACCCGCCACGAGGCGCTCCGAGCCCTCCAACGCCGGCCGGTAGGTGGAGCGGTACTCGCGGCGCAGGGTCCAGGCGGCAGCGCCGCCACCCCGGGGCGGACCGCCCTTGCGCTCGCCCCGCCCCCCCCCGACCGCCTCGTTCGGCGCGCCGGCACCGGACTCCGGGGTCTGCGACGGAGGACGCCGGCCCGCGTTCTCCCGGATCAGTTCCTCGACGGGCTTACCCCGCACCGAAGCAATCTTCATGGTGACGATCGGCGCGTGAACGGTGACCGGCGCGCCCGCCCCGGCCGCCGTGCGCCGCAGACCCTCGATCTGGTCGTCCTGGATGTCGAAGAAAAGGAGGTTCGCGCGCCCGGCGCCGCCGGAGACCTGAATCTCGCGCAGCAGCGTCGTCCGCGTGAGGAAGAGCGTCAGCATGAGGAACGTCCCCAACCCGAGCGAAAGCAGCAGCAGCACAGTCCGGTTCTGCGGCCGGTGGAGGTTGGCGACGCCTTGGCGGACGACGTAGGGCGCGCGCCGCGGGAACCACCGCCGGGCGACCCATGCGGTCAGCTGAGCGAGACCGGCCAGCACGCCAAAGCCGGCCGCGAGCGCTGCGGTGAACGCCAGCCCCTCCCGCAGCCGCCCCGTCTGCCAGACGGCGAAGCCAGCCACGGCGAGCACGATGAAACCAAGGATCGCGATGCGCCAAGGGTCCGTGGCCGCGCCCGCGCGCTCGGCGAAGGCCGAGCGCAGCGCGACGAGGGGCGACACATCCCGCACCGCGAGGAGGGGCAGCAGCGTGAACAGCAACGAGATGACCAGGCCCGCCCCCACGCCCCAGGCCACCGCCGGCCACGCGATGAAAAACGTGACGTCGATGGGCAGCACATCGCGCAGCAACCCCGGCAGGGCCAGCTGCACCAGCACACCGAGGGTCGCGCCGAGCGCGGCCCCGACCAATCCCAACGCCATCCCCTGCACCAGGTACACCCCGAAGGCCTGCCGCGCCGTCGCGCCGAGGCAACGCAGCACGGCGACGGTCGGCACCTTCTGGCGGATATACACGTGGACCGCGCTCGCGACGCCGATCGCCCCGAGAAAAAGCGCCACGAAGCCGACCAGTCCGAGGAACGCCTCGATGTTCTCCAGCACCCGCCCGAGGTTGCGCTTGCGCTCCGCCACGGTGTCGAAGCCCAGGCCCTCGCCGATGAAACGTCGCCGCATGTCACGCTCGACCGCCGCCGGATCGATCCCCGCGGGCAGCCGCACGAAGGTGCGGTGACGGAAGAGCACGGAACGTTCGGCGAGGCCCGTGCCTTCTAGTTCCGACCACGGGATCAGCGCGCGCGGCGCGACGGTCGCGGAGACCGCCGACGACTCTCCGGGCAGCCGCTGGAGCGCGCCGACCACCGTGAACGTGGTGCGCCCGAGCTTCACCGGATCCCCCACCACCGCGCCGTACTGGCGGAGCAGCGTCTCCTCCACGATCGCCACGGCGCCCCCGGCCCGCAGCCGCGCCGGCGCGTCGGCCGGCACCGTGGTGAAATCCCCATGGAAAGGAAACGCTCCCTCCAGCGCGCGGACGTTCACCAGCCGCGCCGCCCCGTCGGCCCGGGGGATGGTCATCATCGAGGAGAAGCTTTTCTCCCGCGCCTGCTCGGCCCCGAGTGAATCCAGATGCGCCCGCGGCGCCGCGCCGAGGTCCGCGCGGCTCGTGACGACCAGATCGGCGCCGAGCAATCCCTTGGCCTGGTCGTCGATCGCCCGGGCGAGATTGGCCCCGAGCGAGCCCACGGCGACAAGCGCGGCGATGCCGAGCACCACCGAGAGGGAAAACAGGAGGAGCCGCCGCCGCGAAGCGCGCGAATCCCGCCAGGCAAGTCGGAGAATGAAGGTCATGGGGAGCCCACGGAATTCACGGAAAACGCGGAAAAGGAATCAGAGGACAAAGCGTTCATGCTCCACCAAAGGATGATGGCCGAAGTTCACCAGCAGACCCACGCGGAGACCGGTGGCGTGGAGATAATTCTGGATTTGCGCCCGATGCTCGTCGGCCAACGCGGAGATCGCCTTGATCTCGACCAGCACCTTGTCGTGGCAAATGAAGTCCGCCTCGTAGCGCTTCTGCAGGAGGTGACCCTTGAACCGCAATTCGAGCGGAACCAAGGCACGGAACGCCGCGACGCCCGAACTCGATCGCAAGGCACTCCTGATAAACCGCCTCCAGGAAACCGCAGCCGATCTCGCGAGAGACCTCAAAACACGCGCCGAGGATATCGCAGGTCTCCTGCTCGTGGATCCGTTTACTCATGGCCGGCCGGATTGGTTCCGCGTTTTCCGTGTTTTCCGTGGGCACCCCTCAGACCGTTTCGTCGCTCGCGACGGCGCCGGCTTTCAGGCGCAGGATGCGGCGGCAGCGGCGGGCGAGCTCGAGGTCGTGCGTCACCAGCACCAGCGTCGTCCCTTTCTCCTCGTTGAGCCGGAAAATAAGGTCGGCCATCGCGTGCGCGGTGTCGCCGTCGAGGTTACCCGTCGGCTCGTCGCAGAAGAGGATCTTCGGGCGGTTCATGAAGGCCCGCGCCAGCGCCACGCGCTGCTGCTCGCCGCCGGAGAGCTGCACGGGATAGTGGTCCCGCCGTTCTCCCAACCCCACGCGCGCGAGCAAACCGCACGCCTCCTCCTCGGCCGCCGCCCCGCCCTGCCCGCGCAATTCCACCGGCACGAGCACGTTCTCCAGCGCCGTGAGCGTGGGAACCAGCTGGAAGTTCTGGAACACGAATCCGACGTGCGCGTTGCGCACCAGCGCCCGGGCGTCCTCGCTCAGGCGCCCGATCGGCTCACCGGCGAGCTCCACCGTGCCCTCCGAGGGCTGGTCCAGCCCCGCGCAAAGCCCGAGGAGCGTCGTCTTGCCGCTCCCGCTTGGGCCGACGATCGCGAGCGTCGCGCCGGCCTCCAGCTTGAAGGTCACGTCGCGGAGCACCGTCAGCCGGTGTCCCGCCGCATCGTAGGCCTTGGTCAGCCGCTCGACTTTCAACATCGCCTGCGCACTCATGAATTTCGGGCGAACATACACCAAAATGCCGAAAACGACGCAGAAATCCTCCACCGGACGCATCCGCGCGTTTCTTCCCGGCCTCGTCGCGATCTTTTTCACCCTCCTACCGCCGGCCTCCGGCGCCGCGGCGGAAAGCACGATCATTTTCTTCGGCGACAGCCTCACCGCGGGCTACGGCCTGACCAATCCCGCCGCCGAGTCCTACCCGGCGCTCATCCATGAGCGCATCCGCGCGGCGGGCCTCGCTTGGCGCGTCGTCAACGCCGGCCTCAGCGGCGAGACCACCGCCGGCGGGTTGCGCCGGCTAGACTGGACGCTCCGCACGCCGCCCGACCTGTTCGTTCTCGCCCTCGGCGCCAACGACGGCCTGCGCGGCATCAGCCCCTCCCTCATGCGCGCCAATCTGGAGGAGATGATCGACCGCGTGCGGCGCCGGCGGCCCGACGCTCGCATCGTGCTGGCCGGAATGCAGATGCCGCCCGAGCTGGGGCCCGAGCACGCGGCCGCGTTCGCGCGCGTGTTCCCGGAGGTGGCGAGCAAGACCGGCGCGACGCTCATCCCGTTCCTTCTGGAAGGCGTGGGCGGGGTCGCCGAACTCAACCAAGGGGACCGCATCCACCCCAACCCGGCGGGCCACGCCATGATGGCGGATACGGTCTGGAAGATCCTGCGTCCCCTCCTGTGATTCGCCGCGCCCTCCTCGCCGCCTTCCTCGCCACGACCGCCGTAGCCGGCCCATCCTGGCTGCCGTCCGCCGGCACCGCCGCGGCCTGGAACAGCAACATCACCAACGCCAACCGGCCCGCCGATGTGATCGGCGCCCTCCGCCTCGGCGCCGAGGTCGGCGCCGCGCGGCGGCAGCCGCTCGGCCGAGACGACACCCTCCTGGCGGCGGTTTCGGCGCGCGCCGAAGCCTGGCCGCGCTTCGACGGCCTAGACCGCGCCGGCGCCGGCGCGCGCATCACCTGGCAGCGCAAGTTCGGGCTCGGCGCCTTCGCCCCGACGCTCGCCCTGGAGGGG
>JACCDP010291020.1_pt1 | contig 19736 bp, 20 predicted proteins | sample 7445841 | NCBI WGS metagenome assembly JACCDP01 (sample SAMN15323441, study PRJNA562643) | freshwater metagenome | isolation source: river surface water | place: USA:Blue River Watershed | collected 2017-08-17
GACTTCGGCCGGTTCAGCCAGGTGAGGAAGCCCACGACGGCAACCCCCACCACCAAAACACCGACCCAAAAGCGGCCGCCATTTGCGGGAACCGGTGCGGGAGCCGGTACGGGAGCCGATTCGGGCGATGGCCCGGCAGGGACAGGCAAGGCCGGGTCATCGGTCAGGGCCGTGGTGACGGCAGTGGTTGCGGGGGTGGTTCTGGCTGGCGGCGGGGCGCTGGCCGCAGCGAGGGGCTGCGGCAGGTTTTGTGCTGCTTGGGGCTCAGCCCTCTGTGCGCTCACCCCTGGCGCGCCCATGCGGTCACTCTGTCCCAGCCAGGTGGGGGTGGGCGATAGGGTGGGAGCCGGGTCAGCCGCGAGGGCGGGGGCGGTAGCAGGGGCGGGTGAGTACCCTAATCGCGCCAGCACGGCGCGGCCGGTATGGGACTTGATTCGTTCAGAGTAGAACTGCTTGCTGCCGCCTTCTTCGAGCTCGGCCAGCTGGCTCATCGATAGGGCGCAGCGCCTGGCGAGCGCGGCGCGGTCTATACCTGCTGCCTGGCGCAGTTCGCGAAGCAGCTTGGCGTCGCCGGAGGTCCAAGTCTGTTCCATCCGCATTGCTCTTCGCGGGGCAGGATGGCCGCCCCTCAGGCGGCGTGGACCAGTTCGCCTTCGATCAGCGCGCCGCGTTGGATAGCCACGGTCCGATAGGTGATACGACCGACGACGCGTGCCTTGCTGGCGATAAATAACTCGTCGCAGACCGCGGTGCCGACAAAGGCGCCCTTGACATGCAGTGATTTGCTGGTGAGCTGACCTTCGATGGCGCCACGCGGGCCAATGTTGACCACGTCGGTGCTCACTGTGCCCTTGATGAAGCCTTCGACATGCAGCACGCCCTTAGCGGAGATGTCGCCCTGAAGGGTGAAGCCCTCGCTGATGACAGAGGGTTTGCTGCGATCGAGCAGGAATCCCGCCCCTGCGCCTTCACTCGCACCGCGCTTGGCGTCGCCCCTGGCGTCATCTGCGTCGCTGCTGTCGACGAAGTCCTCGTCGACAGAATTATTTTTGGGTTTGCCGAACATATTGGGCCGTCTGAATGACTTTCTTGGGGTCAACCTGGTAGCTGCCGACCAGGACTTCAAAGTGCAGGTGCTTGCCCGTTGACTGACCGGTGTTGCCCACCAGGCCCAGGGCCGTTCCTTGTTGAACCATGTCGCCTTGCTTGACGAAGATTTTGTCGAGGTGTCCGTAGATCGTCTCGACGCCGCGGTCATGCCGAACCAGGACTGCATTGCCCAGGTTGCCGTGGTAGCCGGCGACGAGCACCTTGCCGGCTTTGACGGCCAGCACCCGGTCGTCGCCATTTTGCGGCTTGAGGTCAATGCCAGCGTGCAGGCTGGGCTTGTTCGTGACGGGGTGCGGGCGGATGCCAAAGTCGGAGGTGATGGTGTAGTCCGGCAGCGGCATGCGGTCCGGCAGTGCCTCCAGCACGCTGCGAAGTTCTCGGTTGGCGGCCGTCTCCTTGGCGAAGGCACCGCCGAGCAGCGGGTTTTCGTTGAAGGTTTCGTTCACGCCGCCCACCGGTTGGGTGCTCTGGATGAGGCTGATCACCTTGCCATTGAGGCCCGAAGAACTCATCAGGCTGCGCAGATCGTTGTTGCGCGCAGCCAGTGTTTCTGTCCAGTCGCCCACGTACTGGCGTATCTGCATGTCGCGCTCGCGGATCGAGCGCGCCATTTCGAGCATGTCATCCTGGGAGTAGCCGCCGGCTTGGGCCTCGGTGTTGATTCCAGCCGACTGCAGGGCGAAAAAGATTTCGCGGTGCGAGTGCTCCAGCATCAGTTTGCGCGTCTGCAGCCAGCCGGCAGTGGCGGTCATGCCGACCGCGATGGTGGTCAGAAATCCCAGAACCAGCATGGTGGCACGAACAGCGGTGCGCTGCACGCGGGCCGGAATGACCAAATATTTCAGGTCACCCTGCTGCTCCAGGATGATGCGGGAGTCGTGGTACTCACGGTGCCACATGCCGAGGGCCAGGCGCGTCCAATGGACCACCTTGCCGGGGCGAAGCCAGCGCGGGACTGCCACTTGCCGTGCCGCCTCAGACGGCGTCCGTGTCGTGGCCGAGTGCAGCCATGGCGGCCGTATTGGCCGGGGCTTCTTGCGTAGAGACCGGGCCGATCGAGCCCTGGATCACGCCACCCTTTTCAATTTCGATTTCGCCGTAATGGGCCTTGCCGCTAACGACACCGGTGCTGCGCACACAGAGGAACTCGCTGGCGCTCAGCGTGTCGTAGGTGCGGCCGTGCACATCGGCCGTGCGCACGCTCACCTGGCCTGACAGCGAACCCTGGGGGCCCACCAGCAGCTCGCCGGCTTGCAAGCCGCCTTCGAGGGTGCCGTTGATCACGGCCATGCCCGGGACCATGAGATGACCGACCACCTTCACGCCCTCGCCAATGATTAGGTTGCCGGGAGCGTCGTACTTGCCTGCGGGATTGGACACGGTAATGCCTTCGACTGTTCGTGTTCTAACGCGGAGACGGTGACGTCAAGCCGGCTTCGGGTTGACTGCGCGACCGCGGGGATTTCAAAAAAACGAGGGGCCGAGTCTACTGGCCTTTGGCTGGAAAAGCGATGTAGCCGGAGGTATGAATCGAGCTGCTTTTCGGGGATTGAATCGGCGCAAATTCACCTGGCTTGAGCGCCGCAGAAGGAGATAAATGGCGCTTTGATCACATGAAAGTCACATTCACATGGGGGGAGTGGCCACTTCTTTCTCAAAATAGCGCTCATTTTTGAGATGATGAGCACTTTAATGTTCATTATTTACGCGGCGGCAAGCATGCCCTTTTGTTCGATGAATTTCACGACTTCGTTCACGCCGGTGTGCGTTTTGAGGTTGGTCATCACAAAGGGCTTGCCCTGGCGCATGCGTTCTGTGTCCTGGCGCATCACTTCCAGGTCGGCTCCCACATGCGGGGCCAGGTCGGTCTTGTTAATGACGAACAGGTCGCTCTTGGTGATGCCCGGCCCACCCTTGCGCGGGATTTTTTCGCCTGCCGCTACGTCAATCACATAAATAGTGAGGTCTGACAGTTCCGGGCTGAAGGTGGCCGCCAGGTTGTCGCCGCCAGATTCGACGAACACCACATCGGCCTCGGGAAACTGCGCCAGCATGCGGTCGATCGCCTCCAGATTGATGGAGGCGTCCTCGCGGATAGCGGTGTGGGGGCAGCCGCCGGTTTCCACGCCCATGATGCGCTCGGGGGGCAATGCGCCGCTCACGGTGAGAAGGCGCTGGTCTTCTTTGGTGTAGATGTCGTTCGTGATGGCCACCAGGTCCCAGCGCTCACGCATGGCCTTGCACAGCATTTCGAGCAGGGTGGTCTTGCCGGATCCGACGGGTCCGCCGATCCCCACGCGCAGGGGCGGCAGCTTCTTGGTGCGGTGGGCGATGTGGTGCAGGCTCATGATCGGAAGAGGCGTGAGTATTGGTGTTCATGCCGGGCCGAAAGAACGGCCAGCATGGGCGAGAAAGATTGCCGTTCGTCGTCGGACAGGGCCAGGGCCGTGTCCACGGCGACCGGGATTTCGGCGGCCAGACGCGCGAGGATGCGCTGGCCCGCGCTCTGCCCCAGAGGGACGGATTTGATCGCGGCCTGGGCCATGTTTTCGGCCCAGCCAAAGGCAAAGCCCAGGGCGATGGCGCGGGCGCTGGCCCCGGCCTGGCTGGCAGCCAGGGCTGCCAGGGCGTAGGCCACGGGGTAGGTGAGGTGGCCGAGGTCCACCGCACGCGCCGCGTGATCGGGCCGCACCGTCTTGAGCCACTCGACGAGTGAGCGTCCCATTTGCTCCGACTGCAGGCGCAGCTCCTGGGTCTCGCGGGTGCGCAGCACCCAGTCGTCCAGCTCGCGCAGGCGCAGGGTGTCGCCGCGGTCCCAGGCTGGCAACGCCTGAACCAGCACCGCCAGGTCGGCGCGGGCCAGGGCCAGGTGCAGTTGGTCGGCCAGCCAATTGGCGGCGCTCGGGCCGTCGGTGACACGGCCTGCGTCAACCGCAGCTTCAAGGCCCTCTGAATATGAGAAGCCTCCCACTGGCAGGGCGGGGGATGCCAGCCAGATCAGATGGAGGAGGGCCGCGTCGCTGGCCCCAACAGCCTCGCCGACCTCAGTGATCGTGGTTGCAGCCGGGGCCATGGACATGCTTGTGTTCTTGGCCATGCGCATGGCCCTCGGAGTGGCCGTGGGTGTGCGCGTGCCCTGCTTCATGGCCGTGTCCCCCATGACCCCCGTAGGCGCCAGCCTCTGGCTCGAAGGGTGCCAGGGCCTCGTTCACGATCAGGTGCATGGACCTGAGCATCTCGGCCAGCACATGGTCGGGTTCGATCTGCAGCCTGTCTGGCCGCAGCTCGATCGGCACATGACGGTTGCCCAGGTGATAGGCGGCGCGCGTCAGGTCGAAGGGCGTGCCGTGCTGTGTGCAGTGGGTGATGACCAGTACCGCCTGCGGTGCGGCGATCACTCGAACCAGGGAGCCGTCTTCGGCTACCAGTACGTCACCGCCGCGCACCACGCTGCCGCGCGGCAGAAAGACACCGATCGCCCGGCCCGACGAGTCAGTGCTTTCAAAGCGGCTTTTTTGGCGCAGGTCCCAGTCCAGTTCGATCGTGGGAGCGCGTTTGATCAGCGCGGGCGCAAGGCCGCGGCCGCCGGGGAGGAGCTTGTTGGCGATCAGCATGGTGTGCAGGTTAGCAAACCTGCGAAAAGGCTCGTGACACTCAGAACAGGAAGTAGCGCTGGGCCATTGGCAGCACCTTCGCCGGCTCGCAGGTGAGCAACTGTCCGTCAGCGCGCACCGCATAGGTCTGAGGGTCGATCTCCATGCGGGGTAGCCAGTCGTTGTGGACCATGTGCTGCTTGCGCACCCGCCGGATGTCCCGGGCCGCGCTCACCACCTTGGACAAGCCATAGCGCTCAGGCGCGCCGGCTGCCAGTGCTGCTTGCGAGACGAAGGTGATGGACGACTTGGCCAGCGCACCGCCGTAGCTGCCGAACATCGGCCGGTAGTGCACCGGTTGTGGTGTGGGAATCGACGCATTGGCATCGCCCATCGCCGCCATCGCGATGGTTCCGCCCTTGACGATCAGGGTCGGCTTGACGCCGAAGAAGGCCGGCTTCCACAGCACCAGATCGGCCCACTTGCCCACTTCGATGCTGCCCACCTCGTGGCTGATGCCGTGGGCGATGGCCGGGTTGATGGTGTATTTGGCCACGTAGCGTTTGACGCGTACGTTGTCGTTTCGCTCGTTGTCGCCGGGCAGTTTGCCGCGTTGCAGCTTCATCTTGTGCGCGGTTTGCCAGCAGCGCAGGATGACCTCGCCGACCCGGCCCATGGCCTGCGAGTCAGAGGAGAACATACTGATCGCGCCCAGGTCGTGCAGGATGTCCTCGGCTGCGATCGTTTCCTTGCGGATGCGGCTCTCGGCGAAGGCCAGGTCTTCTGCGATGGCCGGGTCGAGGTGGTGGCACACCATCAGCATGTCCACATGCTCGTCCAGCGTGTTGACGGTGTAGGGCATGGTGGGGTTGGTCGACGAGGGCAGGAAGTTGGCCTCGCCCACCACCCGCAGAATGTCGGGTGCATGCCCGCCGCCCGCGCCCTCGGTGTGAAAGGCGCAGATGCCGCGGCCTTTGGTGGCGGCGATGGTGTCCTCGACGAAGCCCGATTCATTGAGCGTGTCAGAGTGCAGCGCCACCTGGATGTCCATCTCGTCGGCGACGTCCAGGCAGTTGCTGATGGCGCTGGGCGTGGAGCCCCAGTCCTCGTGGAGTTTGAGCCCGATGGCTCCGGCGGCGATCTGCTCGCGCAGGGCCTGGGGCTGGCTGGCGTTGCCCTTGCCCATGAACCCCAAGTTCATCGGGAAGGCGTCGGCCGCCTGCAACATGCGCTCCATGTGCCAAGGGCCGGGTGTGCAGGTGGTGGCAAAGGTGCCGGTGGCCGGGCCCGTACCACCACCGAACATGGTGGTGATGCCCGAGGACAGAGCCTCTTCTATTTGCTGCGGGCAGATGAAGTGGATGTGGGAGTCGATGCCGCCGGCGGTGACGATGCTGCCCTCACAGGCAATCACCTCGGTACCGGGGCCGATGATGATGTCCACGCCTGGCTGGGTGTCCGGGTTACCGGCCTTGCCAATGGCCACGATGCGCCCCCCCAGCAGGCCGATGTCGGCCTTGAGGATGCCCGTGTGGTCGATGATGAGGGCATTGGTCAGGACGGTGTCCACTGCGCCTTCGGCACGGCTTCGCTGGCTCTGCGCCATGCCGTCACGGATGGTTTTGCCGCCGCCGAATTTCACCTCTTCACCGTAGCCGCCGGCGCGCAGGGTGAAGTCTTGCTCGACCTCGATCACCAGGTCGGTGTCTGCCAGGCGTACCCGGTCGCCCACGGTGGGGCCAAATATTTCCGCGTAGGCGCGGCGCCCGATACTGCTCATTTAGGAAATCTTCCCTTGCACAAGACCGCGAAACCCGAAGACAGCGCGGTCGCCGTCGAAGTCCACCAGTTCGACCGTGCGCTGCTGACCCGGCTCGAAGCGCACCGCCATGCCCGAGGGGATGTTCAGGCGCATGCCGCGCGCGGCGGCGCGGTCGAAATCAAGCGCGCTGTTGGTCTCGGCAAAGTGGTAGTGCGAGCCGACCTGGATGGGGCGATCAGCCGCGTTGTGGACGACAAGCGTGAGCGTGCGCCTGCCCGGGTTGAGGCTGTGCACGCCCTCGTCGAGGATCAATTCGCCGGGTGTCATCACTTGCCGCCCCGGCCGAACCACAGCGCCGCGGCGACGGCTACCAGGGCCACGATCAGGCCCACCGCGTCGGTGGCATGTCCGTGCGTGCCCTCCAGGCCATGCCCTTCATGGGCGAACGCGTGGGTGGCGGCGAAGGCGGTGAGAAGGGCGGACAGATGTTTCATGGCAGGCTCTTGTTCAGACTTTTTGTCGGGCTCTTGGTCAGGCGCAGAGGGTTCGAATGGGGGGCGTGGGTGAGGCAGGTCGGGGCATCGGTCCAGGCATCAGGGCGCTCAGACAATCGGTTGGTGCACCGTGACCAGTTTGGTGCCGTCGGGGAAGGTGGCCTCCACCTGAATGTCGTGGATCATTTCGGGCACGCCTTCCATGACGTCGTCACGCGTGAGCACGCTGCGCCCCTCGCTCATGAGGGCGGCCACCGACTTGCCGTCGCGAGCGCCTTCCATCACGGCGGCCGAGATCAGGGCCACCGCTTCCGGGTAATTGAGCTTGAGGCCGCGGGCGCGCCGGCGCTCGGCCACCAAGGCGGCGGTGAACAGCAGCAATTTGTCTTTTTCGCGGGGCGTGAGGTCCATGGTGTCTCTCTTCGTTCGTCAAAACTGCTTGCAATCGGCATGCCCGGGCTGGCGATGTCGAGCGTGGCGTGGATTTTGCAGTTCCCCAATCCAGATGCACGCCATAAACCGTCCCGCCCCCCGATCCCTGCCCCGCTTGTGCTCGGCCTGTTTGCCAGTTGCTGGGGCGCCCGGGCGGGCGATTCCCTATTTTGGGGTTCGACTGGCTAAGTTGCACTTGGGTGGTGCATTTTGCCGTGGGAGTGGTGCATGAACGCGGTGTTGCAACCCCGTGTCGAACGCTGGGGCGAGGCCATGGTGTTCGATCGTCGTGGCGAGGAGGAAACCCTTGAGAATGCGCAGCGCCTGGCGCGCCAGGCGGGCAACGCCCTGGACGCCTTCGGCCATGCCTGCGTCACCTTGCGCGTGAGGGATGGTCGTCTGCTGTGGCAGACGCCTTTGGCGCGTGACCTCCTCAGCACCTGGTTTCCGGAGGACGTGGCCCGGCGTCCGCTGCACGCGCCACAAGCGGTCGTGGATTGGCTTCGCCGTCACCTCGCGGACGCGTTCCGGCAGGTGGAGCCCCCCCGTTTTTCCCTTTCCGAGGGCGCACGCCGCCTGACCCTGCGCCTGCACCAGCAGACCGGTGATGAGGACGACGGCGGCGGCGAGTGGCTGATCGTCATGCGCGAGGAGTCAGACGCCTCGTTCATCGCCGCCATCTGCGACGCCTTCCGGCTCACCGCCCGCGAGGCTGAGGTGATTTACTGGGTGGTCAAGGGCAAGATCAACCGCGACATCGCCGACATCGTGGGTGCCAGCCCGGCGACGGTGAAGAAACACCTGGAGCATGTCTTCGCCAAGCTCGGTGTAGAGACCCGGACCGCCGCCGCGGCCATGGTGCTGGGCCGTGTGCGGCAACTCAGCCCACAGGGCGAGGGCTGAGGCCTCGGGCGCTGGCCTCTCCCCCCTTTTCTGGCCTGGGGCCGCGCGTTTCTTCAGTCGAAGTCCAGCCCCAGCTTCTTGCGTCTGGCCATCTGTTCCTGACTCATGGGTGCTTCAGCGGCGGGGGAACTGGCGGCCGATGCGGCCGACGAAGTGTTGGAGGGCGAGGCGGGGGCTGAACCCTCCGCTGCGCCCCAGGCAGTCTTCGCCGAAGTGCGTTCGTGCTTCGCGTCCATGCCCTGCGCCACGTCTTCCCACGCTTCGAGGGTGGGCAGCTTGGGCGGCGGCGGGTTGTCCCGCTTGATCTTGTCGATGACACGCTCGACCACACGGTTGATTTGCCTCGGCGTCATCGTTCCATCGGATCCCCTCGGCGCCAGGTCCATCGCAGCCCGGAACTGTTCCATGCAGGCGGCTCGGAAGTCGGGCTTGAACGCAGGGTCGGTACCGGCGCGGTCACGGCTGTCCATCCGGAACCGGGCGAGGTCGTCGTCCTCGGCGGCCGCTGCCAGCGCGACGTTCATCAGGCCGTAGGCGCATTTGTGGATGTTGTCGGTGCTCGTCAGCGGGTCATCGGGGTGCCTCATCGCACTATCTGCGAAGTTGCGGCTGGCGCTCTCGAAGCGATTGACCATCCGCGCAGCGGAAGTCAATGTCGGGCCCACGTTCTCTAGGTCCGTATCGGTGATTTCTTTGTCCATGAGTTCGGTCAGCGCCCTGACCACCAGGGCCTTGTCGCCAACCGCCACGCTGCTCAAGGCGGGCCGCAGGGAGGCGGTAGAGCGTCCGTACTCCTCGACCAGCAGCACTCGCAGGCCGGTGAGCAACTCCTGCGTGCGCTGGGTTTTTGCGTCCCTGCCCAGCGTTGTGCCCCCCAAGAGCCTCCCGCTGGCGAGTCGGGCGGTGCCCGCCATGGTTTCGCCCGCCTGTTTGAGCAGCTCTACGGTGAGGGGCTTGCTCTGCCCACTCTCGAGAGGGATCTGTGGGCGGTGAATGGAGCGGGGACTCTGCGGACCGTGGCCGGCGTTGCGAAGCATGTGACACCTATTGATGAGTTAATGTCGGATGAGTATTTGGTATTAACTCCAAAGAGTCAATGATGGGCTGTTCTGCCAGACCTGGCTTGAACTGGCTCAGCCGGGTGGCCCCCGGTGCCCATCGGATGTACGCCACGTGGCGTATTGGCCGACACGGTGCACTTTCCCAGAATTCATCACGTCAGCGCCCGGTTCTCTCCTTCTTCTTCATGGCCGGGCGCTCGATAGATGGTTTGAAGTTCCTTTTTCAGCTCACACAACCTGGAGTTCGCATGCAACGCCGTTTCACCCTCAAGGCCCTGGCCGTCGCCACTTCCCTGGCTGCTGCCGGACTTTCTCCCGCTTTTGCCCAATCGGGCGGCACCATCAAGGTCGGTGTGCTGCACAGCCTGTCCGGCACGATGGCCATTTCCGAGACTGTCCTCAAGGACACCGTCCTGATGGCGATCGATGAGATCAATGCCAAGGGCGGCGTGCTCGGCAAGAAGCTGGAGGCGGTGGTGGTCGACCCCGCGTCCAATTGGCCGCTGTTCGCCGAAAAGGCCAAGCAGCTGCTGACGCAAGACAAAGTGGCCGTGACCTTCGGCTGCTGGACCTCGGTGTCCCGCAAGTCGGTGCTGCCGGTGTTCGAAGAGCAAAACGGCCTGTTGTTCTACCCCGTGCAGTACGAGGGTGAAGAGCTGTCCAAGAACGTGTTCTACACCGGTGCCGCGCCCAACCAGCAGGCCATCCCCGCGGTGGAATACCTGATGTCCAAGGAAGGCGGCAGCGCCAAGCGCTTCGTGCTCCTGGGTACCGACTATGTGTATCCCCGTACCACCAACAAGATTCTGCGCGCCTTCCTCAAGTCCAAGGGCGTGAAGGATTCGGACATCGACGAGAAGTACACCCCCTTCGGCCACAGCGACTACCAGACCATCGTTGCCGACATCAAGAAGTTCTCCGCCGGTGGCAAGACCGCGGTGATCTCCACCATCAACGGTGACTCCAACGTTCCCTTCTACAAGGAGCTGGGCAACGCCGGCCTCAAGGCCAAGGACGTGCCGGTTGTCGCCTTCTCCGTGGGCGAAGAAGAACTGCGCGGCGTGGACACCAAGCCGCTGGTCGGCCACCTGGCCGCCTGGAACTACTTCATGTCGGTCAAGAACCCGACCAATGACGAGTTCACCAAGAAGTGGGCTGCCTACGCCAAGGCCAAGGGCATCGCCGGTCACAAGGACAAGGCCCTGACCAATGACCCGATGGAGGCCACCTACATCGGCATCTACATGTGGAAGCAGGCCGTCGAAAAGGCCAAGACCACCGATGTGGACAAGGTCATCGCCGCCATGGCGGGCCAGACCTTCAAGGCACCCTCGGGCTTCACCGCCAAGATGGACGAGAAGAACCACCACCTGCACAAGCCGGTGTTCATTGGTGAAGTCAAGGCCGACGGTCAGTTCAACGTGGTCTGGAAGACCCCGGGCCCGGTCAAGGCCAAGCCCTGGTCGCCCTTCATTGAAGGCAACGACAAGAAGAAGGACGAGCCGGACGGCAAGACCAAGATCTAAGTCTCAGAAATCGCTCCGCGATTTCTTCGAGTTCTCGATCAGTGCAAAGGGACCGGCAGAGCCGGTCCCTTTTGCATGGGGGCGGCGCTGCGCGTTGCTTCGCGCTCGCCGGTGGACCAGCTGCGCCGGGCCCGGCGCAGCCGGCCTTTGTTCGTTGGGCTGGCGCGGGTCTTGCATCGCTTTGGTGCGACGGTTTGCGCCGTCCAGTTGAAAGATCTGAATGCTTGTGAGAACACTCTTCCTGATTGCCCTGTCATGGGGCGCCGCATCTGCCCAGGCCCTGACCCTGGACGAGGCCCGGGCCGTCGCGCTCGGCGAGACAGACGCCCGCATTGCCGCCTTGAGCAAGGCCGTCGCCAATGCCGACGACAAGACCGCCGCTTTCCTTCAGGCCCTGGCCGACGATTCGGTCAAGGCCGCGGGTGACAAGGTCTTCATCGTGAAGGATGGCAAAGGCATTGACCCGGTCTCCGGTGCCCCGGTCGATATCCCCGCTGACGCCGAAGATGTGGTGAGCAACAACCGCATGCGCGGCGAGATCGACACCGCTCTCGGTGCGATCCGCCTTTTTTCGCCCAATGCCAAGGAGCGCGCTGCTTCGGTCAAGGCCTTGGCGGCCGAGCCGGACGCTTCCCGCCTGCCCCTGGTGGAAAAAGCCCTGCAGTCCGAGCAGGTCGAGTCCATCCGCGCCCAACTCGTACTGGCGCGCGCGGCCATCCTGATCGCCAGCGACGACCCGGCCAAGCGCACGGAGGCGGCCCGTTCTCTGGCCACCAGCCGTGACCCTGCGACCAAGACGCTTCTTTTGGCACGACTCAAGGAGGAGGCCGACCCCGCAGTCAAATCTGTGCTGGAAGTGGCCTTGCGCCAAGTGGAGTCCAGCCTGGCCTGGGCCGACCGCGCCGGTCAGATGTTTTCCGGTCTGTCACTGGGCTCCATCTTGCTGCTGGTGGCCCTGGGGCTGGCCATCACCTACGGCCTCATGGGCGTGATCAACATGGCCCACGGCGAGCTGATGATGATCGGCGCCTACGCCACCTATGTGGTGCAGGGTGTGTTTCGCAGCTACTTTCCTGGTGCATTTGACTGGTACCTGCTCGCCGCGCTGCCAGTGGCATTCATGGCGTCGGCTCTGATGGGGGCCTTCCTCGAACGCAGCGTGATCCGCTTCCTCTACGGCCGGCCGCTCGAAACGCTGCTGGCGACATGGGGTATCAGCCTGATGCTGATGCAAGGTGTTCGCACCGTCTTTGGCGCACAGAACGTGGGCGTTGAGAACCCGAGCTGGATGTCCGGCGGCGTGGTGGTGATGGGGGCGCTGCAGTTGCCCTGGAACCGCATCATCATCATCGGCTTTGCGCTGGCGGTACTCGCCGGCATGGCTTGGCTGATCGCACGCACCCGCTTGGGTCTGTTCGTACGCGGAGTCACCCAGAACCGGCCCATTGCCTCGTGCATGGGTGTCAACACCGCACGCATCGACACCTACGCCTTTGCGCTGGGCTCGGGCATTGCCGGCCTCGCCGGCTGCGCACTGAGCCAGATCGGCAATGTGGGCCCGGACCTCGGGCAGGGCTATATCGTGGACTCTTTCATGGTGGTGGTGCTCGGCGGTGTGGGTCAGCTCGCCGGCACGGTGTATGCCGCACTGGGGCTGGGCATCCTGAACAAATTCATGGAGGGCTGGGCCGGTGCGGTGCTGGCCAAGATCGCGGTGCTGGTGTTCATCATCGTGTTCATCCAGAAACGCCCGCAGGGCATCTTTGCCATCAAAGGCCGGTCGGCGGAGGCGTGAGATGAATCAGCACGCCTCTGCCCTTACCCCCATGCTTCCCGCACCCGCGCCCTTGCTATCGCGAAGCGGCTGGGCCGGCTTCCTCGTGGCCCTGATCGTTGTTTGCGCGTTGGCGCCAATCCTCAACCTGTGGGTGCCCGAGGGCAGCGCCTTGCACCTGTCCGACTACGCAGTCGCCCTGGTCGGCAAGATCATGTGCTACGCCATCTGCGCACTGGCCATGGACCTGATCTGGGGCTACACCGGCATCCTGTCTCTGGGCCATGGCCTGTTCTTTGCGCTGGGCGGCTATGTCATGGGCATGTACCTCATGCGCCAGATCGGCCGCGACGGCAACTACAAGAGCGACCTTCCGGATTTCATGGTTTTCCTCGACTGGAAGGAGCTGCCCTGGCACTGGGCCCTCAGCGACAGCTTCGTTGCGACCCTGGTGCTGGTGGTGCTGGTGCCAGCGCTGGTGGCCTTCGTCTTCGGCTTCTTTGCCTTCCGCTCGCGCATCAAGGGGGTGTACTTCTCGATCATCACCCAGGCGCTCACCTTTGCCGCGATGCTGCTCTTTTTTCGCAATGAGACCGGCTTCGGTGGCAACAATGGCTTCACTGACTTCAAGCGCATCCTGGGCCGGCCGATCGCGACCCAGGAGATGCGCATGCTCTTGTTCGTTTTGACCGGGATCACCTTGCTGTCCTTTTTCCTGTTGGCGCGCTGGCTGGTCAAGTCCAAGTTTGGCCGTGTACTGCAGGCGGTGCGCGATGCCGAGTCACGGGTGATGTTCTCTGGCTACAACCCCATTGGCTACAAGCTCACCATCTGGGTCATTTCGGCGGTGATGTGCGGCGTGGCCGGTGCCCTGTACGTGCCTCAGGTGGGCATCATCAATCCGGGTGAGATGAGCACCGCCGCCTCGATTGAAATCGCGGTATGGACGGCGGTAGGTGGCCGAGCCAGTCTGGTGGGGCCCATTGTGGGAGCCTTCCTGGTCAACGGCGCCAAGAGTTGGCTCACCGTCACTGCGCCTGAGTTCTGGCTTTACTTCCTGGGAGCGCTGTTCATCGCGGTCACGCTGTTCATGCCCAAGGGCGTGGTCGGGCTCTTCGATCGCATCGTCCGCAAGGCAAGCAAAAAGGAGACGCGCGCATGACGCCCGATCTGATGGAAGCCGGCGTCGAGCGCAAGCAGGTGTATGCCGAGCGCACCCTGCGCCAGGCCCTGGCCACCGAATCGGGTGGACGCAGCGCCGGCTACGGCCGCATTGCGCAGGCAGGCGAGGTAGACCTCACCCACGGCCGCATTCTCTACCTCGAGGACGTGAGCGTGAGCTTCGACGGCTTCAAGGCGATCAACGGCTTGTCTCTCGACATCGCCCCCGGTGAACTGCGCTGCGTCATTGGCCCCAATGGCGCTGGCAAGACCACGATGATGGACATCATCACAGGCAAGACCCGGCCCGACACAGGCACTGTCTTTTTTGGTTCGACCATCGACCTGCTTCGCTACAAGGAGGCCGAAATCGCCCAATTGGGAATTGGCCGCAAGTTCCAGAAGCCGACGGTATTCGAGCAGCTCACCGTTTTCGAAAACCTCGAATTGGCGCTCAAGACACATAAGGGCGTGTCGCACTCGATGTTCTTCCGGCTCGATTCGGCCCAGGCAGATCGCCTAGCCGAGGTGCTGCACACCATCCAGCTGGCCGGCGAGGTGGGTCGGCAGGCTGGCAATCTGAGCCACGGGCAGAAGCAGTGGCTGGAGATCGGCATGCTGCTGATGCAAGACCCCAAGCTGCTGCTGCTCGATGAACCGGTGGCCGGCATGACCGACGAAGAAACCGCACGCACCGCCGAACTCTTTCTGTCACTCAAGGGCAAGCATTCGCTGATGGTGGTCGAGCATGACATGAGCTTCATCCGTGCCATTTCGGACATCGTCACCGTGCTGTGCGACGGATCGGTACTGGCTCAGGGCACCCTCGACCAGGTGCAAGCCGACGAGCGTGTGATCGAGGTCTACCTCGGTCGCTGAAGAAAGACACTCGATGCTTACTGTCAAGAATATCCAGCAGTACTACGGCGGCTCCCACATCCTGCGCGATGTGAGCCTCGACGTCCCACCCGGACAGATCACCGTGCTTCTGGGCCGCAACGGCGTGGGCAAGACCACGCTGCTCAAATCGCTCATGGGGCTGGTGCCGATCAAAAGCGGCAGCGTTCATTTCGAGGGTCAGGCCATCCACGGCATGACGCCCTATCAGCGCGCCCGTGCCGGTATCGGCTTCGTGCCCCAGGGGCGCGAGATTTTTGCCCGGCTCACCGTGGAAGAGAACCTGCGCATGGGTCTGGCCTACAAGAGCGCCTCGACGCCGATTCCGCCGCAGCTGTTTGAACTCTTTCCCGTCTTGAAGCAGATGTTGCATCGCCGTGGTGGCGACCTCTCTGGTGGACAGCAGCAACAGCTGGCCATTGCGCGGGCAATGGCTGCCGGCCCGAAGCTGGTGATCCTCGATGAGCCCACGGAGGGCATCCAGCCGTCCATCATCAAGGACATCGGACGGGTGATCCGCATGCTGGCGCACGAGGGTCTGAACGGTCAGCGGGTCGGTGTGCTGCTGGTGGAGCAGTACTACGACTTCGCCGAAGAACTTGCCGACCACTACCTGGTGATGGAGCGAGGCGAGGTGATTGCCCGTGGTCCGGGTGACGAGATGCAGGCCAAGGGCATCCAGCACCTGGTGGCGATCTGAACGGATGCGGCAAAGCGCTGCACCGTCAATGGGCTGCTCTGCCTCGTCCGCGATCTTGCGGGCCCTGAGAATGCGGACTGTTTAGCGTTCGGGCTCGGACATCGGCGACTGCTCCTCGAGCCTTTCGCTCTCTTCGAAGCTGGACCCGCTGTCCTTTTCTTCAGGCAGCGCTGTCTTAGCGCGCCAGAACTGCCACGCCATCGGCTGCCCGCACTCCCTGGCCCCGGGGCAGCACGAACAGCGGGTTGATCTCGGCCTCAGCCAGGCGCTCGCCCAGCTGCGCCGCCATACGCGAGAAGGCGACCACTGCGTCGGCCAGCGCCTCCACATCGGCGGGTGGTCGGCCCCGGAAACCATCGAGCAAGGGCCAGGTCTTGAGCGCGCGCGCCATCGCCAGGGCCTCCTCGCGGTCCAGCCCTCCCTCGGGCGGCAGCAGCCGCAGGCTGCTGTCCTGGAACAGTTCTGCGGTCACCCCGCCCATGCCCAGGAGAATGGCCGTACCCAGCGGGTCGCGGCGCAGGCCCAGGATCAGTTCGGTACCACCGGTCACGCACTCCTGCACCAGGAAGCGGGTCGGTCGATTCCCGGTGTGGGCTTGCACCTCCTGAGCCATCTGGTCCAGACGCTCGCCAATCTGCGCTGCGTCCACACCCACGGCCACCCCGCCCACGTCGCTCTTGTGCGTGATCTCTGACGAGAGGATCTTGAGTACAACCCGGCCTCCGAGTTCGGTGGCTGCCGCCTGCGCCTCCTGCGCCGAGTGCACCACCCGCTCGCGGGTACCGGTCACGCCAAAGGCGGCGAAAAGCTGCTTGGCTTGCGCTTCGTCGAGCGCACCTGCGGGCAGGGACGGCAGCAGCGGCGGGAGCGAGGGAGGAGCCGACACCTGGCCCGTGCGATCGATCGTGGCGCTCATGACCTGCTCCTGCCGGTCTGTCAGCGCATGGGTCAGCCACATGCCGTTCAAGGCGGCGGCGCAGCTCTCCGCTGCGGCATAGGCTGGCACGCCGCGTTCGGTCAGGAGCGCCGCCACATGCGGCGCGTGCGGGCTGACGAAGGCCAGGATTGGCTTGTCCGACAGCGGCAAGCAGTCCTGAATGGCGCCGGCCATCAGCTCCGGCATGGCCAGGGCCGACGAACCCACGATGATCACCAGCGCGTCGTAGGTCGGACTGGCCAGCAGGGCTCGGATCGCGCCGCGCAGCAGGTCCGGCTGCAGGCCGGCCAGGGTGACGTCGATCGGGTTGCGGTCCAGTGCCGCATGGTCGCCGGTCTGCAGCGCGCGCAGGGCGGCTGCGGTGGTTTCGTCGGGGGCGGGTGCCTCGAAGCCAGAGACGCCCAATGCGTCCGAAACGAGCGTGCCCGCGCCGCCAGTGGACGTGAGAATGGCCACCCGCTTGCCGCGCAGGTGGCGGCCGGTGGACAAGGCAGCGGGAATGTCCAGCAGGTCGGAGAAGGATTGGGCGCGGATCACGCCGGTCTGGGCGAAGAGCGCGTCGTACATGCGGTCGGCACCAGCCATCGCGCCGGTGTGTGAGACCGCGGCGCGTGCGCCTGCCTCGGAGCGACCGATCTTGAAGGCGACGATGGGTTTGCCCGCCGCCGCCGCGCGCCTGGCCGCAGCGCGAAAGCGTACCGGGTCGCGGATCGCCTCGACATAGAGCGCGATCACCCGCGTGGCCGGGTCGTCTACCAAGGTGTCGATGAAATCAGCCAGTTCCAGGTCGACCTCGTTGCTGGTGGACACCAGCTTGGACAGGCCGATACCGCGCGCCGCCGCGCGCGAGAGCAAGGCGCCCAGGATGCCACCGCTTTGCGACACCACGCCGATGTAGCCGATGGGGAAGTGGTCCATCTCCAGCGCGCCGGAGGCCGACAGCACGATGCGGTCCGTCAGGTTGACCAGACCGATGGTGTTGGGGCCAAGGATGCGCATGCGCCCTGCGGCCTCGCGCAGCTGCGCCTGTCGGCGCGCGCCGGCCTCTCCGGTCTCGGTATAGCCGCTGGCCAGCACGATGGCGGCGGCACAGCCGCGCGCCGCCAACTCCCGCACGGCCCCCTGCGCGCGCTCGGCGCCAAGCAAAACGATGGCGACATCCGGTACCTCGGGCAGGGCCCCGATGTCCGGGTAGCAGGGCAGCGCGCCGATGCGATCGAGCTTGGGGTTGACCGGGTAGATCGCGCCTGCAAAGCCGTGCTTGAGGAGGTAAGACACCGGCCGCCCCGCCGTCTTGGTGGGGTCACCGGAGGCGCCGATGACGGCGACGCTGCGGGGCTTGAGCAGCCTGTCGATCGCGTCCATGGCTGGCGCGCCGTTCATGCCTGGGCCGACTTGGCCAGAAAAGCCGTCACCGACTCGCGGTGCTCGGTGCTGGTGTAGCAGATGCCCTGGGCCTGGCTGCCAAGAGCGAAGATTTGCTGCGCCATCGACTCGAAGCTCTGGTTCAGGATGCTCTTGGTCAGGGCCAGTGCGGTGGCCGAGCCGCGGCTCATCTCGCGGGCCCAGGCCTGCGCGTCGGCCAGCAGGGTCTCGGGGGCGGTCTTGCGGTCGGCGATGCCCAGGGCCAGCGCCTCGTCGACCTCGACCTTGCGGCCAGTGAAGATCAGCTCCTTGGCCTTGACCAATCCGACGCGGCGCGGCAGGAAGTACATGCCGCCGCCGTCGGGGACGATGCCCCGGTGGATGTAGGACCAGGTGAAGCTGGCGCGCTCGCTGGCGATGACGAAGTCGCAAGCCAGTGCGGTGTCGGCTCCCAGGCCCGAGGCCGCGCCGTTGACGGCGGCGATCACCGGCTTGGGCATGGTGTGCAACAGCGTCTGGGTGCGATGCACCCGCAACTGGCGGTGCCAGCCGTTGAAGGCGATCTCGCCGGTGGGCGCGCTCATGCGCTGTTCCATGCCGGCAATGTCGCCACCGGCGGAGAAGCCCTTGCCGGCGCCGGTCAGCACCAGGGCGCGGATGCCCTTGTCGGCGGCCACCCGCTCGAGCCCCTCGATCAGCGCGGTACGCAGCGCGTCGCTGATCGCGTTGCGCTTGTCGGGGCGGTTGAGGGTGAGGGTGGCGATGCCGCCGTCGATCTGGAGGTCAATGAGGGAGTCGTTCATGGCAGGAAGTGGTGATTGGCTGGGGGTCGACGGGTGGCTGGGGCGTGTTGGAGTGGGCGCGGTTCATCCCGCCCGCATCGTGCGTTTCATTCGGGCTTGACGTTGTTTTCCTTGACGATGCTGCGCCAGCGGGCTTCCTCTCGGCGCACATAGGTGTCGAGTTCGTCGGGTGAGCCGGCGCTCACCACCAAGCCTTCTTGTTCGATCTTGCGGCGGAAGTCTTCCGACTGCGCCGCTCTCTTCACCGCCGCATTGAGCTTGGCAATCACGTCTGCAGGCGTGCCTGCCGGTGCGTAGATGCCGTACCAGCTTTCGACCGAGTAGCCGGTGACCGATTCAGCCACTGCCGGTACGCCCTTGAGCGCGGGTGAGCGCTCGGGGGTGGTGACCGCAAGCGCTCGCAGCTTGCCGCCGTCGATCAGCGCGCCGACCGCAGACGAAGTGGCGAACATCACGTCCACCTGGCCGCCGACCACGTCGGTGAGTGCCGGTCCCGCGCCCTTGTAGGGGATGTGGGTCATCTTGACCTTGGCCAGGTTGGTGAACATCTCGCCGGCCAGGTGGGCCGAGGTGCCGTTGCCTTGGGATGCGTAGGAGATCTTCTCCGGGTTCGCCGCGGCTGCGGCGACCACATCTCTGACCGTCTTGAAGGGGCTGTTGGTGCGCACCACCAGCACATTGGGCCCGCGGCCGATCAGGATGACGGGCGCGAAGGCCTTGTCCGAGGCATAGGGCAGCTTGGGTACCAGGCTCGGGTTGACCGCATGCGCAAAGGAGGCGACGACCAGGGTGTAGCCGTCGGGCGCGCTCTTGGCGACCAGATCGGTCCCGATGACCGTGCCCGCGCCGGGCTTGTTGTCGATGACCACCGGCTGGCCCAGGGCCTGGCTCATGCCTGCACCCAGCGTGCGGGCGATCAGGTCAGTGCCGCCGCCAGGGGCGAAGGGCACCACCAGACGCACCGGCTTTTCCGGATAGGCCGCAAATGCCGCACCTGCCAGCGACAGGGTGAGGAGGGCGCCCAGGCGGGCAAAGGCGCGGGCAGAGGCACGGGTGAGTGGCGAGACGAGTGGCGAGGCAATTGACCAGACCAGTTGGCTGCGATTGGCCGTCATGGACATGTCTCCGTATTGAGGTCGTTGGCGTGCCCTGCGCAGGATTTGCCAGGGCACGGCCGCAGCAGGGGCCCCGTCACCAGCTTAGGGCCATTGCGTCCTC
>JACCDP010739244.1_pt1 | contig 19736 bp, 16 predicted proteins | sample 7445841 | NCBI WGS metagenome assembly JACCDP01 (sample SAMN15323441, study PRJNA562643) | freshwater metagenome | isolation source: river surface water | place: USA:Blue River Watershed | collected 2017-08-17
CGGTGCAGGCGGTGGCGGCGAAGCCCGCGACCCCGACGCCTCCGCCGCCGACCCCCGCCGCGCCGGTCCAGACGGTCGCTGCGAAGCCCACGCCCGCGCCTGCGGTGGTGACGCCGCCCCCGCCTCCGCCGGTCGCGGTGACGAAGCCGGTGGTGGCTGCCCCTCCGCCCGTGGCGACGACGGCGTCTGCCTCCGTCGCGCCGACCAACGACAGCTGCGACGACCTGGTCAAGCTCGAGCCTGCCGCGATGATGGGCTCGATGCGGCCGGGACAGGTGAAGTGCCTCGATGGGCGCGTCGCGAGCGAGGGGGCCCAGACGACACGGGACAAGGTCTCGCGCCTGCTGATCGCCAACGCCGAGGCCCAGGGCCCGGCCGGCAAGGCGGAGTGGGAGCGCCTGATGCGGCGTCATCTCGAGGACATCGACCGCTCCGATCCGGACATGTGCTTCAAGTACGCGCTCCACCTCTCCCGCGGTGGCGCGTCCAAGTCGCTGAGCGTCATCAAGTGGGCGGACTACGCGCTGGACAACAAGGCGAAGTGGTCGGGCAACACCTACAAGCAGCGCGTCACGAACCTCTACAAGCTGCGCGCGGAGGCGATGATCAAGCTGTGGCAGGACGCCGAGGCGCAGTACACCACGAACCGTTCGGACGAGAACGAGCAGCGTGCCGCGAAGTTCCGCGGGACCGCGCGCGACTACTCGCGTGAGTGGCTGGACTACGCGCGCTCGAGCGGCCAGGACACCAAGACCGCGCTGGCCGCCTGCATGTCAGCCGCGTCGGGCAACCGTGCCTTCTGCGAGGGCGGATGAGCCTCGTCGTATTCCTCGCGGCGCTGACGGGGTGCTCGGCCGACGAGACGGGGGCGCCCGTCGCGGACGCTCCCGCGCAACTCGGCGTGCCCGCCGACCTCATGGCCGCCACGTGGCAGGTACGGATGGCGAAGGCGGAGAACCGCGCGCCGTTCGAAGGACGCGAATCCTGGAAGAACTGGTTCCAGGGGCGGCGTGCCGCGGCCATGGATGCCTTCATCTCCGAGAAGGATCCGCTCGGCCGTGCCCGGGCCCACACGGAGCTCGCCGCGGCGTACCGTGAGGCCACGCGCATGGCGGCGCATGCGACCGTGCAGGTGTACGGTGCCGACGCGCAGGAGACCGACCCGCCCGAGACCGCGTACCTCGTCGGTGTCTCGGGTGCGTTGCTCGCGGATGCGCGGTGGTCCGCGAAGCTCGGCACGTCGGCGTCGAGCAAGGTCGCGGGCATCGCCGGGCAGGACAAGGCGTGGAAGGCCTGGTCCGCCAAGGCGGTATGGCCGCCCGACGCTCCGGCCTCGTCGGGTCCCGGCGCTCCGACGGCGGACGCGTCGGGTCCGATGCCGTCCGCAGGCACCATTCCGCACTATGAGCTCCCGGAGCGCGGCACCGCGCTTCGCGTGCAGTCGGGCGATCCGGGTACCCTGTGGTCGTTGTCCCGCTGGCACGAGGCGCGGGCGCGCGAGGCTGCGCCCGAGGCCGCTGCCGCGGTGGACGTGTGGCTCGCGCCGTGGCGTCTCGCACCCGAGCCGGTCGCGCCGGTCTCTCCGGACGTGAAGGCGCCCGACGCCTTCCTGTTCATGTCGCCGTACACCTCCACGGGGGATGCGTTGCTCGCCGCGGAGGTCGCGCGCGACGGGTTGGCCGCTGTCGAGCGGCATCAGGCCGACAGCGTGTACGCCGTGCTCCTCAAGGGCTGCGCGAAGACGCCCGAAGGCGGCGGGGCGGCGGCCCTCAACGTCGATTGCGTCCTCGACGCCAGCGCATCCTTCGGGAAGGCGATGGAAGAAGCGATGCAGGCCGCCAACGGCGGCGCGGAGGAGGGGTTCCACCGCCTCTTCGCGGACTTCGCGCGGGTCGGGTTGCTCCGTGCGGGCGACCGCCTCGCTTCGTCGCTCGGCGACTCCGACGCCAGCGGTCGGCTCCGCATCAACGCGCTGGACCGCACGAGCGGCACCACGTGGGATCCCGTCTTTTTGGCGTCCGTGGCCGCCTGGGACGCTGGCAACCGCAACTCCGTCCGCGCCGAGGAACTCGTCCACGGCCTGTTGTCGGAGTTGCCCGGCCTCGATGCGGCGCAACTGCCGCTCGACGCCCTGCACGTTCGGTTGAGTCGAAACGCGGCCCCTGGCCGCCCGATGCACTGAGGAGACATGCGCATGTCCCGTTTCCCTGGTTTTCGTGGCGCGAAGCACCTGCTGGTGGCCGTCGGCCTCGGCAGTACGGCGCTCGGTACCGGCGCGATGCTGAACTTCTACGAGGAGTCGCTGCCGGGTTCGCTCAACCCGCTCTACGCCTCGTCGATGGTCGACTACCGCGCGCAGGAGCTCATCTTCGACCGCCTGTACTTCCACCATCCGATCGACAACCGCCTCACCAGCAAGCTGGTAGAGAAGGGCGAGGTGGCCGAGATGGGGAAGGGGTGGAAGGTCACCCTCAAGCCCAACTTGAAGTGGCATGACGGAAAGCCCGTCACCGGCGACGACATCTGCTTCACCGTGAAGGCGATGCTCGACCCGGCCACGCCGAGCCCGATCGCGCAGGGCTACCGCAGCATCCTCGCGGGGTGCAGCGCGGAGGGCTCGAACGTCGCCATCCTCAAGTTCACGAAGGTCGTCCACAACCCGATGGAGCGCCTGGGCTTCGCGGTGCTGCCGAAGGCGCAGTTCGAGGGCACGGCCATCCAGCCGGACGACGTCTTCTCCCAGAAGCCTATCGGTTCGGGTCCGTACAAGGGCACGCGAAACAAGCGCATGGCGAACTACGAGGCCTTCCCGAACGGGCACCACAACCCCGGCGTCGCGAAGCTTCAGCTGCAGGAGGGGGGTGACCCCGCCGTGCAGGTGTCGACCCTCAAGAACAACGGCATGCAGGGCATGATCGCCGTGCCGCCGCCGTTCCGGCCCGAGGTCAGCGCGACCGACGACCTCGCGTTGAAGAGCTACGACCTGCGGAGCTGGTGGTTCGTCGCCGTGAACACCAAGAAGGGCCCGCTCGCGGAGCGCAAGGTGCGGCAGGCGCTCAACCTCCTCCTCGACCGCATCGACCTGCGCGAGAAGTCGATCGGTGTGAAGGCCGGGGAGCAGAACAGCCCGTGCGAGTTCATCTCCGGGCCGTTCGTGCAGAGCTCTCCGTTCTACAACCGCAAGGTGCTCGTCAACGAGCGGTCCGACCGCGCCAAGGCCGCGCAACTCTTGAAGGAGGCGGGGCTCGACCAGGTGGGCGGGCGCTGGTCGTACAACGGCCAGCCCGTGACGCTGAAGATCGGCATGCTCAGCCCGCTCAACAACGAGGCGCCGGACCTCCTGCAGCAGATCTCCAACCAGCTCGGCGCGGGCGGGTTCGACCGTCACGAAGAGAAGGTCTCGGCGGACGACTGGCAGCGCAAGGTCGTGAGCGGGTCCGCGATGGACTTCGACCTGCTCGTCGGCAAGTGGAGCTTCGGGGTCGTCGACGAGGTCAACGAGATCTTCGAGACGCGCGGGGCGAACAAGAAGGGCGCGCTCAACATCTTCAACTACAGCAACCCGACCGTGGACAAGCAGGTCGCGGACTACAACCAGGCGCGCACCGACACCGCCGCGAACAACGCGTACCACCAGCTGCACGCGACGCTCGCGGAGGATCTGCCGTACCTGTTCCTGTGGAAGCTCGACACCAAGAGCGCATGGCGTTCCGAGGTGAAGGGCAACACGATCGCGCCCTACTACTACTGGACCGAGGTCGACGCCTGGAAGTACCTCAACTGACCGCGTTCCCGACCCCGTGACGGTGGAGAGACCCACGTGAGAGCCTGGTGGCTACGACCGATGGTGCGGCTGTTCGCGGCGCTGCTGCTTCCCGCAGCCGTGCCCGCGATCCTGACCGCGCTGATCTGGGCGTTGCCGGGTGATCCCGCGGAGATCATCTGTCCGCGGGCCTCGTGCGAGGCGACGGACGCGCTCGCCGCGCGGTGGCACCTCGACGAGGGGGCGTGGGGCTTCTACAGCCACTGGGCCCGCGGTGCGCTGGCCGGCGACTTCGGCATGTCGTGGCGGGTCCTGCAAGGCGTACCCGTCAACGAGATGCTCGGCGGGGCCGTGCCGACGACGCTGCTGCTCCTCGCGGCGGCGCTGGTTCCGGTGCTCGCGGGTGCGGTCGGCGCCGGCACGGGCGTCCTGCCCCGGCGGGCCGATGGACCGCTGCAGGTCGCTGGCCTCGTGCCGGCCGTCATCTTCGCGCTGTTCTTCGCGGCCGTCGTGGCCCTGCGGTTCGGCGGGGACAGTTACGGAGACGAGGCGACGCGCTGGCGGGTCCTGCTCGGCGCCGTCGTGCTCGCGGTTGCGGACGGCGCCCTCGCCGGTGCGGTCGGCGGTGTGCGCGCGCTGTTCCGCAGCGAGCGCAAGCAGCGCTACGTGCAGATCGCGTCGCTTCGCGGCGAGGGGGTCCTCGAGAACGTACTGCCGAACGTGGCGGCCGCGCTCGCGGGGCAGCTCCGCGCGCGTGTGCTCCACCTCGTGTCCGGTCTCGTCGTGGTCGAGGTGGTTTTGAAGATCGACGGCCTCGGTGACCTGCTGTGGGCGGGGACGCTCAAGCAGGACTTCGGCGTCGTGCTTGCCGCAGCGACCGGCTTCGCGGCGGTCAGCGCGGGGTTGCTCCTCGCGCAGGCGATTCTGGAGATCGCGGTGGCCTTGCACATCCGTCGGGCACCGCGTGTCGCTGCGGTGACGGCATGAACCGGCGGACGCCGGCGCTGCTCGCGGCGGCGTGCGTGTTCGCGCTCGCGGCGTTGGCGGCCTTCGCGCCGGAGCGCCTCCCGGACACGTTGCCCGACCGTGCCAACCTCGGTCCGCTCGCGGCATTTCCGTTCGGCACCGACGACCGGGGGCGCCCGCTGCTCGCCTACGCCCAGCAGGGCGCGCGCGTGATCCTGTTTCCTGCCGCGGCGTCGGCAGCGCTCGTCGGCATCCTCGCGGTGTTCGGCGGGTTGCTCCGATGCGTGGGCGACGAGCGCGTCGACGGGATCGTGCAGGCGGTGGGCGAGGTGCTCGGCGCGCTCCCGCGCATGGTGGTCATCCTGGTCGCGGCGCTGCTGCTCGGCTCGGGTGGGGGGTTGCTGCCGCTCGGCTTGCTCTGGGCCGTCCTCTCCGCGCCCGGCGCCATGGACGAGGCCGCGAGCGTCGCGGAGCGCCTCGGCGGTGCGCGTTTCGTCGAGGCGCTCCGGGCGCACGGCTTCTCGTGGTCCCGCATCTTCCTCTACCACATCGTCGCGCTCAATCTTCGCCCCGTCGTGGTGCGACAGGCAGCCGAGACGGCCATGCAGGTGACCTTCCTCGAGCTCTCGCTCAGCTACCTGGCGCTGGCGTCGGAGCAGCCGAGCTTCACCCATCCCGACTCGATGCGCAGCTGGGCGGACATCCTGCAACTGGGGTACCTGAGCCTCGCGCTGGGCAAGCCGACCGGGCACGCGCTCGTCCTGGGCCTCGGACTCGTCGCGCTCGTCACCGCCTCCGCCATGCTGCTCACGCGCGCTGCGAGGGCCCGATGAGCCTGCCACCCGTCCTCCTGGCCCTCGAAGGGCTCGCGATCCGGCACGTCGATCGCCTGTTGGTGGACGACGTCAGCATCGACGTGCGCGCGGGTCGCGTGACGGCGGTGTGCGGTCCCTCCGGCGCCGGCAAGTCGGTGTCCGCGCGTGCCTGCATGGGCGTCGTGGACGTGCTGCCCGGCCTCGTCGGCGGCTCTCTGCGCTACCCCGGGTTCTCCGGCGAGCGGGACTGGTTCGCGGGTGTCGCCGGTGGCGGTCGTGCGACCCACAACGCCCTCTTCGAAGGGACGCGCGCGCTGCGGGGTGGGTACCTCAGCTACTCTCCGCAGGCTGCGTCGAGCGCGCTCAACCCCGGTCGGACCATCGGTCGGCAACTGGAGCTCGCGATGGCCCGTCGGACGACGCCGGTGCCGGCGGCCGACCAGCCGACCCTGATCCGCGACCTGCTCCACGAGGTGGGGTTGGCGCCGTGGGTCGCGGGGTCCGTGCCCGGGGAGCTCAGCGGTGGCATGTGTCAACGCGCCGCGCTCGCCATCGCCATCGCGCCGGCGCCGAAGGTGTTGCTCGCCGACGAGCCGGAGACCGGTCTCGACCCTGTGCTGCGTCGTCAAGTGGTCGAGCTCCTCGTCACCGTCGGAAAGGCGCACGGGTGCGGCATCCTGCTCATCTCGCACCACGAGGACACGGTGTCGCGGATCGCCGACGATGTCGTGCGTTTGCGGCCGCCTGCCGGCGCATCGGGGGCCGCATGAGCGCGTCCGTGACGCATTCCACGTTCGCACGGGACCGAAAGGTCGAAGATCGGGCCGTCGTGCGCGTCGAGAATGTCGTGAAGACCTTCGAGATCCCCGGAGCGTGGCCGTGGAGCCCGCGACGCACCGTCCAGGCCGTCAAGGGCGTGAACCTCGTGGTGCGTGAGGGCGAGGTCGTGGCGCTCGTCGGACAGAGCGGCTCCGGAAAGACCACCGTCTCGCGCATGGTGCTGGGTCTGGAGACGCCGAGCTCCGGCGCGATCTGGATCGAGGATCACCGCTGGGACACGTTGCCGGAGCGCGCGCGTCAGGCGCTGCGCGTGCAGTACCAGTACGTGCCGCAGGATGCGCTCGCGGCGCTCGACCCCCAGCAGACCGTCCTCGACCACGTGGTCGAGACGCTGACCGTCCTCGCCGGGACGGCACCCGCAGACGCGCAGGAGCGCGCCGCAGCGATGCTGGCGCGTCTCGGGCTCGCGCATCGCCATCAGGCGCTGCCGCGCGAACTGTCGGGCGGCGAGCAGCGGCGCGTCACCCTCGCCCGCGTGCTCGCGCTCCAACCGCGGCTCGTCGTCGCGGACGAGCCGACGAGCGGTCTGGATCCGGACCGTCGCGAATCGGTGCTCGCCGACCTCGTGGGCAATCTTCCGCCCCGGGCGGGGTGCATCCTCGTGACCCACGACCTCGATGCGGCCGTCCACTATTGCCACCGCGTCGTCGTCATGCTCGAGGGCAACGTGATCGAGGAACTCGATCTCCGCACCGACACGCCCCGCCACCCCTACACCCGCTCCCTCCTCGATCCCTGGGCGGACGCCTCGTGAGGTCTGTATGCGCATGACGCCCCTGTTTCTGCTCGCCGCGCTCGCGGGCAGCCTCGCGGTTCCGGTCGCCCACGCGGGCGATTTGGAGCGCGCGGAGCACATGCGCATCTTCGAAGAGATGAAGCGCATGGCGCAGCGCAACCAGTGGCCTGCGGTCGAGGCGAACTACCAGAAACTGCTCGACCTCGAGAAGCGCGGTGAGAAGATCGAGGCGCGGGAGCACGTGTTCGGTGCGCAGGCGGCCCGTGCGCTCGGCGACGTCACCGCCGCGCGCGCGCGATTCGTGCGTGCCCGCGAGGCGGGTGCCAGCGAGGAGCAGGTGGCGCCGATCGCGGAGATCGACGCCAGCTTCGCGCCGGTGAGCCTGCACATCGACCGCAAGTACAAGGGCGGGGCCCTGCTCGCGGCGAAGGAGCCCCCGTTCCTGCCGGATCAGCGTGCCTGCGTGGATGCGGCTGTCGCGCGGGTCGCGGCGCGCGCCGCCTACGACGGGCTGCTTCCCGTCGGTGACTACACGCTCGACGACGTCACCTTCACCGTGGCCGCCGGCGCGGCCGCGCCGGTCTCGGTGACGCTCGCGCCGCCGCCCGTCGCCAAGGTCAGCGTCGATGGCCTCCGGTGGGCAGGCCCACGCGCGTCTCTCGGGGTCGCGTTCATGAACGGGGCCGCGCCCGCGGACGGCGAGGCCGCGCTGCAGGCAGGCGCCTTCGGCGGCGGCGGGGCCCGTGCGTCGGCGGGCTACGCGATGGGTGCCGGCCGCTTCGGTCTCGTCGGCATGGTCGGCTACCACAGCCTGTTCGGCACCCCGTCCGTGGACGGCAAGGAGCTCGAGGCCAGCACGCTGTTCGACGTGAAGGGCAACAGCATGCACATGGGGTACGCCTGGATCGCGGGAGAAGCGCGTCTGGGCCGCCTGTGGGTCGCTGCCGGTCCGATCTACGGTGTCGGCAAGGCTGCCGTGACCGGGGTTGCGGGGGCCTGCGGCTCGGGGGACGGCTGCGCGGACTACCCGGCCCTCGCCGGAGACGTCGGCAGCTACCAGCGTCTCTCGGGCACCGTGTTCGCCGGGGGCGGCGCCGGCAGCGTCAGCTACGCGCTCATCGACCTCGGCAAGCTTTCCGGGGCGCTCACCGTCGAGGGTGGCGCCCAGACCGACACGTTCCGCTGGTATCCGTGGGGGCAGTTGGCGTTCACGCTGGCACCCGCCACCCACAAGGAGGACTGAATGATCCTGGCCCTCGCGCTCGCGGCGTCGACCGCGTCCGCCGTCGAAGTCACCTGGACGGGTTCCAGCGGCCACGCGACGAACCCGCAATGGTCCTCGGACGGGAAGTGGTTGGCCTTCGAGGTCAACAACAACTCCGACAAGGTCGACCTGTACGTCGTGCAGGTGTCCGCGGGCGCCCCCGGCACGCCGGCGCGCGTGCAGATCCCGGGTTCGAGCAGCAGCTTCGCGAGCGGTGGAACCTACGCCGCCAACCCCGCGTGGCACCCGAAGCAGCCGATCGTGATCTTCGAGGCCGCCAACCAGGGCGGCACGATGCGCCTGTACAGCGCGAGCCCGTCGTCGCCGTCGGCAGCGGCGGAGTTCCTCAACGCCGCCACGGTCAAGGGAAGCCTCGCGTGGCCGTCGTTCTCGGCCGACGCGTCGCTCGCGTTCACGTCGAGCCAGACCGGCAAGGGGGACGTGTACGTCTATCAGGGCGGCAAGGTGTCCCCGTCGGTCGTGACCGAGGCGCCCGAGACCGCGCCTCGCTTCGCGACCGACAACAAGACGCTCGTGTTCTCGAAGAAGGACAAGGGCACCGAGGACCTCTACGCCTGGGCGCCAGGTGACGCGCAGCAGCGCCTTCTCGCGGGGGCCGCCGGGGATCAGACGCGTCCGCGCGTCGTCGGCACCTCCGTCGTCTACTTCACGAACGAGCGTGGGGACGACAAGTGGGACATCGCCGTGGTGCCGCTCGCCGGTGGGGATCGCAAGATCCTCGCGCGCGACGTGCGGTTGCCCCAGCACAGCGCGCCCGCCGTGTCGCCGGACGGCACCTGGATCATCTACGGATCGTCCGCGCCGGCGCAGGACGGCGTCGTCCACGCGGTGAAGATCGACGGCTCCTCCAGCAAGCAGGTCACCACCGGCGGCCTGTCCGCGGTGGGCGATCCGACCGTGGTGAAGACCGCCGACAAGGTGCTGCTGAGCTTCACGTGCCTGCCGAAGGTCGGCAGCGACTGGCGACAGCTCCACGTCCTGGACGTCAGCGGTCAGTTCTAGGCGGGAGCGCGCCGCGGCCTCGGCGTTGCGCGCTCGGCGACGCGCTCAGGCCGCTAGAACCACTTGCAGGACCGCGCGCTCACGAGTCCCAGGCCGCTGTCGTTCCACACCGCGCGCTCGGACACGGCGTTGCCGCTCGTCCCGAAGTACACGCGGGCGGTGTGGTCCTCGGCCGCGTCCACCGCGTAGCGGAAGGTCGCGCTCTCATCGCCCTCGACGAGGTCGAGCGGGCAGGTGCTCTGCGCCGAATCCAGCGCGGCGGTGATCTCGATGCCGTAGTCGCACGTGGAGCACGCGCCGCGATCGGTCTCCGTGCCCTGAAGCGCCCACGTCACCACGCAATCCTGGTTTCCCACGTCCTTCCACGCGTCGTTCGCGTAGAGGATCCACCTCTCGGTGCCCTGCCACGTGCGCGCCCCGACGGTGCGGTCGCGCAGCACGAGCACGTCCACGAAGTAGCCGGCCGCCCCGGTGACCGCGATGCCCTCGTGATCCTGGCATCCCGCGGCGTCCTCCTGCAGCGTGTCGGAGAGGTCGAGTTCGTCGAGCGCTTCCGGGCTCGGCTGCGTGGCGGCGTCGCTGTCGGTTCCCCCGGCGGTGTCGCCGGATTTCCCGCCGTCGAAGCACGCGAGGAGCGTAAGCGCAAGGGCGGGGAGGGGAGCGATCACGACCATGGTTCCTCCGGGAGACGAAGCGTCATGGACACGCTAGCCTCTGGACCATGCTCACGCTCGCTCTCGTCGCATCGTTCTTGCAGGCCCACGCGTCCGACCTCGCGTTCGGCTTCGTCCCGAATCCAGGCCCGAAGCAGACGCCCGCGCTTTACGTCACGCCGTCGCGCACGGTCACGGAGCTCTACGTGGCGGTCGAGGTGGGGGGACGCACGCTCGAGTTCACGCGCCGAAACGTGGCGGGCGGCGCCAAGCAGACGTTCTCCTGGCCACGAAATCCGTCGGTGACGCACGCGGAGGCCTTCGTGCGCGCCGTGTTCGCCGATGGCTACGTCGAGGAGACGAGCGTACCGATGGAATGGAGCTTCGCGGGGCCGCTGAAGGTCGACCTCAAGGGAGCCCACGCCGATGTGGGGGCGCGGAGCGTCACCGTACGCACGAACGGGCGGGTCGAGACGGCGGACATCGTGGCGTATGGTGCCCGCAAGGCCGAGCTGGACCGCCGCACCGTCACGCTCGACGCCGGCCCAGGAGAGGTCGTCGTGCCCTTCGTGGGCGACCCCGGCGAGGTGGTGCTGCTCGACGTGACGCTGCGCAACGCGACCTCGTGGACCGGCTTCACCTATTCCCCATGGTTCCTCGACATTCCGCACGACGACGTGCTCTTCGCCAGCGACTCGGCCGCGGTGCCACCCGATCAGGCGTGGAAACTCGACGCGACGCTGGAACGCTTGCGCGAGCTGGACGAGAAGTACGGAAGCGTCGTGCCGATCAAGCTCTACGTCGCCGGGTGCACCGACACCGTCGGCGACGCCGCGCACAACCGCGAGCTCTCCGGACGCCGCGCGCGCGCCATCGCGACCTGGCTGCGCGGGCACGGCTGGAGCAAGCCCATCGACACCTGGGGCTTCGGCGAGGACCTGCCCGCGGTGCCGACGGGCGACAACGTCGACAACGTCGCCAACCGACGCGCGCTGTACCTCGTCGGCGCGAATCCTCCGCCGGGTGGCTCGGGAATCCCGACGGTGGGCTGGAAGCTCCTGCCGTAGTCGCCTCCGCGGTAAAGCCTGGGGCGGGGGCTCAGGTCGCCCCCGCAACGCCCCGACCCGCTACGGCGCGCAGACGTTGGGTGCGCCGGGGGTGCCACCGGGGTCGAGAAGACCGTCAGCATCGACATCTTCGCCGGCGTCCATCACGCCGTTGGCATTGGCGTCCTCGCCGAGCTTCGCGGAGCGGCACCAGTTGGACATGGAATCGTTCGCGGTGGCGTCCAGCAGGGTCGGCCGCAACGACTCCGTGTAGCCCTCATACGCGCCGCCGTAGGCCGGGGGACGGATGCCGACCGTGCTGCCGTAGCTCACGCGTTCCACCAGTGTTGTGCCGTGCGAAACGTTCAGCTCGTCGCCGTCGTTTCGGAACTCGATGTCGTGGTCATACACGGCGTCCGCCGTCACGCCGCCGCCGCTCACGCCGAGGTCCCAGCCCTGCGCGAACACGGCGTAGCCGAACGCGGGCACGAGCACGTCGTCGCCCTCGGGAAGGGACCAGCTCGCCAGGTTGTCGCGGAACGTCCACGCGTCGGGGTTGCCGGGCGCCGCACCGCAGAGGCGGATGTCGGTGGCGGTGGGGTTGTACAGCTCGAACCACTCCGGGTTTCGCGGCCGCGCCTCGTCTCCCAGCGGATTGCGCATGAACTCGCTGATGACGAGCTCCCCGGCCCCGACGAGGCCCTCGTCGCATGCGAGGTCGCAGTCGTCGTCGAGCGCGTTGCGCGTCTCGGTCGCGCCGGGGTGGATGGTCGGATCCACGTCGTCGCAATCGTCCACGAGGACGTAGCCGTCGCCGTCCTGGTCGTGGGTGTTGCCGTCGCAGTCGTCGTCGATCGGGTCGTACCAGGCCTCCGGTGACGCGGGGTTGACGGAGCCGTTCGTGTCGTCGCAGTCGTCCGCGAGGACGAACCCGTCCCGATCCTGGTCCTCGTCGTTGCCGTCACAGTCCTGGTCGGTCCCGTCGTACCAGGTCTCCGCGGCGCCCGGATGCACGAGCGGGTCGAGGTCCGCGCAGTCGACCGACACCGGGTAGCCGTCCTCGTCGCGGTCGTCGTCGCGGCCGTCGCAGTCCTGATCGATGCCGTCGTACCAGGCTTCGGGGACGTCGGGGTTCACGTCGGCGCGGGTGTCGTCGCAGTCGTCGCCGCCGTGCGCCGCGTGCCGATGGCCGTCGGCGTCCGCGTCGAAGTCGTCGGCCGCGTCACAGTCGGCGTCCATGCCGTCGTACCAGGCGTCCGAGGCGCCGGGATGCACGGCGGGATCGTCGTCGTCGCAGTCGTCGCCCCCGTGGTCGCCGCTCACATGACCGTCCGCGTCCGCGTCGAAGTCGTCCGCCGCGTCGCAGTTCTGATCGGTCCCGTCGTACCAGATCTCCGAGGCACCGGGATTCACGTCCGGGCGGGAGTCGTCGCAGTCCACCTCGACGGCGTACCCGTCGCGGTCCGCGTCGCCGTCGTTGGCGTCACAGTCCTGATCGACGCCGTCGTACCACGCGTCCGCGGCGCCGGGGTGGATGGTGGCGTCCTGGTCGTCACAGTCGTCGCCCCCGGCCACGATCGCATCGTGGCCGTCGGCGTCCTGGTCGGTGTCCCGCGCGCGGTCGCAGTCCTGCGGCACCCCGTCGTACCAGACTTCCGGCGCGCCGGGGTAGCGGGTCGCGTCCTCGTCGTCGCAGTCCACGACGAAGGGGTGTCCGTCGCGGTCCTGGTCCTCGTCGTTGCCGTCGCAGTCCTGATCGACGCCGTCGTACCAGGCCTCGTGTTCCGCGGGGTTGCGGCTGGCATCGCCGTCGTCGCAGTCGTCCGCGAGCAGGAAGCCATCCAGGTCTCGGTCGTCGTCGCGCCCGTCGCAGTCCTGGTCGACGCCGTCGTACCAGCGCTCCGTGGCACCGGCGTAGCGACCGGCATCCGCGTCGTCGCAGTCCCCGTCGAGCTCGATGACGCCGTCTCCGTCGTCGTCGTGCAGCACGGTGCCGTCGTCCCGCACGCCGTCGCAGTCGTTGTCCAGCCCGTCGGCCACCTCGACGCCACCGGGAAACACGTCCGGTTCGGCGTCGTCGCAGTCGCCGTCGCACGAGAGGACGCCGTCCTGGTCGTCGTCGAAGCAGCCCTCGACCACGACGCGGGCGCCGCAGATGTCGGTGCGGCCGAGCGGATCGGTGACGGTGACGGTGAGCAGGTGCGGGCCTGGCGCCAGCGTGATGCCGGGCACGGCAAGGGAGCCGCCGGAATCCGGGGTGCCGCGCCAGAGCTCGCCGTCGACGTCGCTCGCGAGGACCGCCGTGAGCGCGCCCGGATCGTTGTCGGGATCCTGCGCCCCCGCGATCACCGTGAGCAGGGCGTCGGAGCGCACGGTATCCCCGTCGACCGGCGCATCGAGTGTGCAGGTGGGTGCCTCGTCGCGCACGGACACGAGGGTCACGGAGTCCTCGCCGGAGGCACCGCGCGTGTCGACCGCCACGAGCGACAGCGTCTGCGCGCCGCCCTGGAGCGACACGTCGAACCCGGCGTTGCCCGTTTCGCATCCGGCCGGCACGCCGGTACCGCTCCACAGCGCGCCGTCGCGGCTGGCCTGGAGGATGACGACGAGGTCCTCCAGCGCGTCCTCGTCCTGCACCTGCGCGCAAAGCCGGAACGGCGCTCCCTCCCGGTACACGCCCTCGTCCGCGGGCGTGAGGATCGTCACCGCGGGGCTGCCGTTCTTCGTGGTGAGCTGCGCGTCGTTGCACGCGACGAGGAACAGCGTCAGGGCAGCGAGGCGCATGAAGGCTCCCGTGAGGTCCTAGCCCGCGACGCGTTCGCTGGCGAACGCGCTGTTCTCACGCTAGACACGGCTCAATGGCGCGACGCCCGAACGCTGCACCCCTCGCGGATGGGCTCTTCGCCCGGCTGTGGCGCGCCTTTCGCGCTTGGCTCGACGAGGAGGACGACGCGCCGGTCGATGTGCGTCGACTCCCGCCGGTCGCCGCGATCGTGACGGAGGAGGATTCCCCCGCGGAGCTCGCGCGGCTGCGTGCAGTGCCGCTCGCGCCCGCGCCGTGGGACGGCGCCCGCGCGGTGGTGTCGCTCGACGCCGATGACGTGCGCACCTCCGTGCTCGAGGAGCTGTGGGCCGAGCGAGACCGTTGCGTGGATCCCGGGGACACGGACTTCCTGCAACGCCTCGCGCGCGAGTGCGGCTCCAAAAAGATGGATTTTCCGCTGTTTCCCGACGCGGCGCTCCAACTCGACCGTCTCTTGAAGGGCCGGGAGCCGTCGATTCCCGAGGTGACGCGCGTGGTGCGACGCGAGCCGGACCTGGTGCGTCGCGTGTGGCTCGAGGCGAACGGTGTTCAGTACGCGCGGAAGGCCGAGACGCTGGACGAGGCGGTGCTTCGCATCGGCTTTCAGTCGCTGTGGCGCATCGGCATGCGCGCGTGCATGAACGCCCCCGTCTTCCGCGTGCGCGGTTTCCAGGGCGACGTGAACCACGTCCGCGGCGTGAGCATCGTCGCCGCCGACATCGCGAACGTGGTCACGCCGAGCGCGGACGCGTACCTCGGCGGCCTTTTGCACGGGATCGGGCAGCTCATCGTGTACCGTGCGGCCAGCGTGCGCCCCGGGGCGCCGGCGCCGGATCCCGCGCTCGTGTCCCGTTTCGCGCGGCGCCTCTACCCGTCGATCGGCCTGCTGGTGGCGGATTCCTGGAAGATGTCACCCGGGGTGTGCGCCGCCATCGCATTCGGGGCGGACGGCGAGCGTGCCCCGCCCGAGCACGCTGCGGTCGTGCGCGCGGTGCGCGCGGGGTGCATCGCCGCCCACACCGCCGCCGAGGCGCGCGCCGGGCGGGAGGTCGGGGGCCTCATGGCGCTCGTGAACCTTCCGGGCGCCCCGCTCGACGCAGCACGCCTGGTCGTTCGCGCCCACGCTGCGTGGGACGGTCTCGATTCCAGCGACGAACCACCCACGGAGCCGGCCGACGGCGAGTGAGGGCCGCGCGCTACCGCCCCAGGGCCGCATCGAGCGCGGCCTCGATCGCGGCGTCCTCGGGAACGGCGATGCGCGAATGGACGCGCAGATCGGGGTCCACGACGAGAAGGCCGGGGTACTCGCTGCCGGGCACGATGCCGCGGCTCCATCCGGAGGCGTCCGACAGCAGCGGCTCGGCGATGCCGAAGGCCTCGCCCCATTGCTGGAGGTCCTCCGTCGTGGGCACCTCGGCGCTGACGTTCTCGGGGAACACGCTCAGGTACACGACCCCACGCGGCCGATAGGCGTCGGCGAGCGACTGGATGCTGCCGGCGAGCTGCTGGCAGGGGCTGCACCACATCGTCGAGACGTCCACGACGATCCAGTGGCCCCAGAACTGCCACGGGGAGACGAGGTCGCCGTATTGGTCCGTCAGCTGCGCGTCGGGGATGACGTCGCCCACGTCGAAGCCCTCCGCCACGAGGTCCCCGGGCGGGGTGGAGGTGGGCCAGCGGTTGTCCGGCGCCTCCCACGCCGCCCCGGTGTCGGTCCCCGGTGGACGGGTCAGGATGGGCGTGCATCCGGTGAGCAGTGCTGCGAAGACGAGCATCCGGCCTCCACCGGGGATGTATCCGCTTGACGTGCGCGGATGCCCGGGTGACGGAGCGGTCCCGGAGGCTGCCGTGCCCGAGCCCTTGACCCGCGACGCCCTCGTCGCCACGTACGCCGGATACGGCGCCCCGCGCGAGCGTTGGCTGGTCGGCGGGGAGTACGAGCGCGCCGTGGTGCGCCCCGACGGTGCCGCCGTGTCCTACGACGCTCCCGACGGGATCCGCTTCCTGCTCGAGCGCATCGCCGCCGAGGAGTATGGGACGACGAAGTTCGAGGGGTCCAACCCCGTCGAGGTTCGCTACGCGGGCGCGAGCATCACGTTGGAGCCGGGCGGCCAGGTCGAGCTCTCCGGCGCGCCGTTCCGACGGCTGTCCGAGCTTGCCGCGGAGGTGCGTCGTAACCGGGATCTGCTTGCGCGCATCAGCGATGGGCTCCCGCACCGCTGGATCGCGGCCGGTCTGACGCCGTATGCGCCGATCGCGTCCATTCCGTTCGTCCCGAAGGGGCGCTACGCCGTGATGCGGGACTACCTGCCGCAGCAGGGCGAGCTCGCACACTGGATGATGAAGGGGACGTGCTCCGTCCAGGCGAACTTCGATTTCGAGGACGAGGCGGATTGCGCGCGGAAGTTCCGCGCCTCGATGCTGCTCGGGCCGCTGACCACCGCCATGTTCGCGAACTCTCCGGTCGCCGAGGGCCGCGCCACCGGATTCCAGAGCTACCGCGGGCACATCTGGACACGCACGGACCCGGCACGCACCGGATTTCCGGATGCCGTGCGCGCGGGCTACACCCACGACCGGTGGGTCGACTACCTGCTCGACACGCCGATGATGTTCCGCATGCACGACGGTGCCTGGGTTCCCGCGAACGGCGCGACCTTCCGGCAGTGGATGGAGCGCGGCCTCGACGGCACGCGTCCGACGATGGCGGACTGGGAGCTGCACCAGACCAGCGTGTTCCCGGAGGTCCGGGTCAAGCGCACGATCGAGATCCGGGGCGCCGACGCGGTGAACGTGGACCTGGCCGTGGCGTTCTGCGCCGCGTGGACGGGGCTCCTCTACGGCGCGCTCGAGGACACGCTCGCCCTCGCGGAGCGCTTCGCCGCCACCCCGGGAACGCCCATGGAGCGGCATCTCGCGGGCGCCCGCGACGGTCTGCAGGCGCGGTTCGGCGCGCATGACGCCGCGATCTGGGCGCAGGAGCTCACGGCGCTGGCCGCCGGAGGCCTCGCGGCGATCGGGGAGGACGTCTCCCTCCTCGAACCGCTGCGCGCCCGGGTCGCACGTGGGCGCAGCCCCGCGCGCGACGTCATGGACGCATGGGAACGCGACCCGTCCCCCGCGAACATCCTGCCGGTGCTCGCCTACACCTGAGCGCTGGGGCGCCGCCAGCCGCCGAACGGCCTTCCCGGACGTTGAACGGCACATTACCCGGTGCACGTTCGGGAGCTCGACCTGGTGTTCTTCGTGCTCATGGGCTGCGCGGCGGACGAGGTCGCCGTCGCGGTACACCCGGTCGAGGTGGCTCCTCCGGTCGCGCCGTCCTCCCCGCCGGCGCTGGCCGAGACGCACCCGCCCCACGGGTGGGCACCCGCCGTCATCGATCGTCGGGAAGTCCGTTCGCATGACGAATGGATGGGACAGGAGACGCTGGAGCGTACGCCGCACCAGGTTTGCGAGGTCGACGTCGAGCACCGTTCGGCGTGCGACTGGGCGTCCGGGCCGCTGCGGGTGCGATGGAGCGTGCTGCCGGCGCCGGGGGAAGGGCGATGGGCCGACGACGGCCGCGGATACGCCATTCCCGAGTTTTCGATGGGCGGTGGCCCGTGGGCCGTTCCCGACGGATGGACGAAAACCCGGGACGTTCGCGCCCAGGCATACGTGGACGTGCCGCGTCGAGGATGCAGGACGCTGCAACTCCTCGACCACTCGGGCGGCTCCCACTGTTGCGACACGAGCTACCTCCTCACCGACTGCCCCGACGGCGCCAATGCAACGGCGGTTTTTCTTCCCGATGCCTTCGGTGAGCTCTCCGCGTACGCGACCGACTTCGCGCAGGATGGCGGGGTCGAGTGGGCCGTGGAGGACTGGAGCTTCCACGACTTTGAACCGAGCTGGGCCCACAGTTGCATGCCGTTCGCGCGGGTGGGTTTCCGGCGCCTGCTGGCCTGGTCGCCCTCGGGGTGGCACGTGGCCCCCCGAACGCGGCCCTTGCGCGCCTACCACGTACGCGCCAAGAGGCGCGCGCTGCGGATACGGGCCGAGCATCCAACGGAGTCGTGGGAGGTCAGTCACACGGGTGCGGAGCGAGCGCTCCTCGTGAGCATCCACAGCCACATGGCGGGCGAGGCGCTTCGTGGCGTGATCCGGGACGCGTATCGCGGGCTCGCCGAGCGGCGGCTGCATCCCAGTCTCCTCATCGACGCGCAAGACCGTCCCATCACGGATCCCGACGCCATCCGCACGTGGAATGGCACGGCCGGAGGTCAGTACAACTGCGTCCAGGATGCTCCGGAGCTCGCCCGCGTCGTCGTCGACACACTGGAGCGCTTCGGACCCGACCACATCAAGGTGCTGTGGCACTCACCCGGCACGCATGGCGCGCGCCGGAAGTGAAATTCGCCGGTGCTCGCCTACACCTGAGCGCTGGGGCGGGGGGCTTTGCCCGCCCCCCGCAACGCCCCCGGGCCTACTCGGTGCGCTGCAAGACGTGGAACCCGCGCGGCGTCTCGAGGATCGGCGTGCGCTGACCCGGCGCGAGGTCGAACACGGCGTCGTCGAGGATCGGCATGAGCTGGCCGCGGGTGAACCAGCCGAGGTCGCCCCCGTCCTCGCGGGCGGCGCCATCGGAGGTGCGTGCCACCACGGAGGACCACGGCTCTCCGGCGTCCAGCGCCGCGAGGGCGGCGTTCAGCGTGGCGCGCGCCTCCTCGCGGGTGCGCGAGACGGTCGCGGGTGCGCGCTCCGCGCCCTTCCACGCGACGACGAGGTGCCGGGCGTGGAGGTCACGTACGGGGAGGCGCTCCACGACGTGGTAGCCGAACGGGGTCTCCACCGGCCCGGCGAGTCCCCCGACGGGCAGCGAGGCGACGGCGGACTCGAAGGGCTGCACCATCACGCCAGCCTCGAAGGAGCCGAGGTCTCCGCCCCAGGCTGCGCTGGGGTCATCCGACAGGGTGCGGGCCACGCGGTCGAACGGCTCACCGGCCCGGATCTGCCGCAGCGCCTCCTCCGCGCGCGCGCGGGCCTCCTCCTTCGTTCGGGTGACCTCCGACCGGGCCTGGCTGGTGCCACGGTACGCGACGAGGATGTGTCGCGCGGCCAGACGGGTGGTCGAGGCGGTGGGGACGCGCGGCGCTGCCGGGCCCGGTGCCGATGCGGTCACCGGCGCCGCGGGGGAGGCGTTGCGGAGGGGGTTCGCCCCCTCCGCCCCAGGAGCGGGAGGCCCGGACGATGCTGCGCAGGCCAGCATCCACGCGAGCGTCACCGTGTTCATGGGACGAGGTCGGCCCCGTCGCGCGGGGCGAGCTTGGCGTTGCCGAAGGTGTAGACGAGCACGCCGTCGACGTGATCGTAGCGCGTTCCGGCGGCCGGCTGGTCGAGCGCGTCGTAGAGCCAGTCGTCCACGCGCAGGCACCCGCCGAGCTCGAACTCGTCGTAGTCCCGGGGGGCGTCGGGGTTGGCGTCGGTGACGTCGGCGTCCGTGACGCGCAGCAGCATGCCTTCCAGCGATTCCGAGCGCGCGCCGCCGGTCGCGACGTCGCAGGCGGACACTTCGGTCGCCGGAGGCAGGGCACCCACCGAACCGCGCGTGACGGTGACGTTCGTCAGCTCGGTGAAGCCGTAGAACTCGATGTACGTGCCGCCCACCTCGACGGTCTCTCCGCGCACGACCCCGTTCGCGCCGCGGTCGTAGACGTAGAGGGCGGAGTAGGGCTGCGCGCCGTCCTGGAGGAAGAAACCCTCTCCCGTGCGGATCGCGGTCACGACGCCCTGCACCGAGACGTTCGCGCCTTCGTCGGGATGGCCGGGGGCGCTGCGGTCACGC